>Ga0308165_1000700_pt1 | contig 55021 bp, 65 predicted proteins | sample PhyWR2_FD_201032 | JGI IMG/M metagenome (GOLD analysis project Ga0308165, IMG submission 201032) | Phyllosphere microbial communities from UC Gill Tract Community Farm, Albany, California, United States - DLSLW.R2 | ecosystem: Host-associated > Plants > Phyllosphere > Unclassified | place: USA... | reverse complement strand
GACGGCTTCTCGATCGGCTCCAACGACCTGACCCAGCTGACCCTCGGCCTGGACCGCGATTCGTCGATCGTGGCGCACCTGTTCGATGAGCGGAACCCGGCGGTGAAGAAGCTGCTGTCGATGGCGATCAAGTCGGCACGTGCCAAGGGCAAGTACGTCGGCATCTGCGGCCAGGGCCCGTCCGATCATCCGGATCTGGCCGAATGGCTGATGCAGGAAGGCATCGAGTCGGTGTCGTTGAATCCGGACACCGTGGTCGATACCTGGCTGCGCCTGGCCAAGTTGAAGGCCAAGGGTTGACCTGTTGACGTGTGATGGCTGACGTCGCTTTCATCGACGCCTGCCCATACTGAAGCTGCACGCAAGCCCCGCCTCTGCGGGGCTTGCTGTTTCTGGCGTCCGCGTACGCCATGTTCCCGTCGCACATGTTCCCGTTGCAAAGGAGTCCGCATGATCGCCGCTGCCCCACCCTCCCCCGCCACGACCTCCTGGTTCCGCTCACTCGACTGGGAACGCTTGCTGGAGACCTACGGCGTGCCGTTGCTGGCCGCGATCGTGGTGCTGCTGGTGGGCATGTGGCTGGCACGACGGCTGTCCAATGCCATGCCGCGCGCCACCTCGCGCATGGGCGTGGACCCGATGCTGGGCAGCTTCCTGCGCAACGTGGTCTACGCGGCTTCGCTGGTGATCGTGGTGATCCTGGCCATCGGCACGCTGGGCGTGCAGATCACTCCACTGCTGGCCGTGCTCGGTACCGCCGGCCTTGCCGTTGGCCTGGCGCTGAAGGATTCGCTATCCAATATCGCCTCCGGCGTGATGCTGGTGACCCTGCGTCCGTTCCGCGTGGGCGATGTGGTGACCATCGCCGGGCAGACCGGCACGGTGCGCGAGGTGCGCATTTTCCAGACCGTGATCACCGGCGCGGACAACCAGCACACCACCATTCCGAACACGCTGATCACCGCCGCGCCGATCATCAACCTGACGGCAGAGCCCACCCGCCGCGTCGAACTGGTGGTGGGCATAGGTTACGAAGACAACATCCAGCTGGCCCGCGATACCGCATTGGCGCTGATGAAGGCCGACCCGCGCGTGCTGCAGTCACCCGCACCGGACGTGGTGGTGTACGAGCTGGGTGCGCACGCGATCAACCTGGGCATCCGCTGCTACGTGAAATCGGCCGATCACTTCGGCACCAAGGTCACCCTGCTGGAGCAGATCAAGCTGGGCTACGACAAGGCCGGCATCAACATCCCGTATCCGCAGCAGGACATGCACCTGTACCTGCATGGCAAGGACGGTGGCGTGGTCGAGGCCGACGCACTGGTGCGCGACAAGCCCTGACCCCTCCGCCCGCCGGGCATGGCCCGACGCTACCGAACCTGGCCAGGTAGCGCCGGGCCATGCCCGGCGGACGCTGCTTCAGGCCTCGACTGCCTCTTCCAGCACCGGATAGTCGGTGAATCCCGCCGCGCCACCACCAAAGTACGTCGCGCGGTCAGGCGAATTCAACACCGCGCCGGTGCGCAGGCGCTCGGGCAGATCGGGATTGGCGATGAACGGTCGCCCGAAGCCGATCAGATCGGCCCAGCCTTCCGCCAGCGCCTGCCCTGCACGCTCCGCGGTGTACTTGCCGGCGTAGATCAACGTGCCCGGATAGATCATCCGCAGTGCCTGCTTGAACGCGACCGGCATCAACGGGGCATCCTCCCAGTCGGCCTCGGCGATGTGCAGGTAACCCACACCCAGCTCGCCCAGCAAGTGCGCGGCAGCCAGATAGGTCGCCTGCGGCGTGTCATCCACCGCCCCCTGCAGCGTGGTCAGCGGCGCCAGACGCACGCCGACACGCTCGCCGCCAGCGACATCGACCACCGCTTGCACCACCTCGCGCAGGAAGCGCAGGCGATTCTGCAGCGCGCCGCCATAGCCGTCGGTACGCTGGTTGGCCTGCGAGTCGATGAACTGGTTGATCAGGTAGCCATTCGCGCCGTGCAGTTCGACGCCATCAAATCCGGCAGCCAGTGCATTGCGCGTGGCTTGCGCATAGTCGGCCACGATGCCCGGAATCTCGTCCTCGCCCAGCGCGCGCGGCATCGAGTGCTGGATCATGTCACCCACGCCGGATTCCGGACCGGCACCGGTCGGGTCCACGAAGACCTTCACCCCTTCGGCCAGCAGTGCCGAGGAAGAGACCGGCGCCGCGCCGTCCGGTTGCAGGGCCACATGGGAGACACGGCCGACATGCCAGAGCTGGGCGTAGATGCGTCCACCGGCCGCGTGCACGGCATCGGTGACCCTGCGCCAGCCCTGCACCTGTTCGTCGCTGTGGATGCCCGGGGTCCAGGCATAGCCCTGGCCCTGCGGGCTGATCTGGGTGCCTTCGCTGACGATCAGCCCGGCACCAGCGCGCTGGGCGTAGTACTCGGCCATCTGTGCGGTGGCGACATTGCCGGCAGCCGCGCGCGAGCGGGTCATCGGCGGCATCACGATACGGTTGGGCAGCGTCAGCGCGCCCAGCTGGTGGGGGGTGAACAACATGGCGGCACTCTCTTGCGGGGGATTGCCGGCAAGGATGGGGATGGCGCTGCGCGCGCAACAGGCGCGTTTGTGCAAAACAGTTGTTCCTGCGGGGCAACGATGCCGCATCCACGCATGGCGTGGATCTACGCGCGCACCGGCTACAACGTCGGCTCGATCAACGCCCCGCCGTGTGCGATGCGGTCATAGCAGGTGCGCACCACTTCTTCGCCGTACTTCAGCTCCAGCCGGCGCACGATGAAATGGCCGCGGGCCATGTCCTGGTAGTAGTCGGTGAACATGGTATTGAGCGTCGCGCCGGCTGCCGCACCGACGATGGGTACCGCCTGCGCGGCAAACTTCTCGGTGACTACCACGCCGAAACGGGCGGCGACCTTTTCCACCACCTTGGCCAGCAGCTTGCCGGCTTCCTTCGGCGCCACGCCCAGGGTCAGGTCGCGCCCGGTCACCACGCGCCCGGCCAGTTCGGCCGAGAGGTGGCGCATGACATCGGTGGTGAAACCACGGGCGAGGTAGTAGCCGGTCTCGCTGGCATCGTCGCGCGGCGAATTGCCACCCAGTGCGAACACCTCCAGGCAGGCCTGGCGGGTGCTGAACTGCGATAGATCGAAGCCTTCGCTGCGGGCGACGTCGGCTACCGCGCGCATCATGATCGTGGTCGACACCGGCAGCTCGATGAACAGCGCAGCGAAACCGAACGCCCCACCCACCGCGCCGGACGTCGCCGCCGCCAGCTTGTGCCAACGTGTCGAGGCTCCCTTGCCAGGGGTGTTGTCCATGCTCCACAGCGCGGCCTGCACGGATTTGGACAGCGCCGCCTGCACCGCACCGTGGATGCGGTTGGACACCGAGGTGGGAAGCGCCTTCACCGCGAACTCCAGCGGCGTTCCGACCAGGTTGGCCATGCGCGCGGTGATCGTGGGGGCTTCCAGCAGTGCTACCGCCCGCTGCAGGTCAGACCAGTCACCAGCGTCGTGGGCGATATCGCGGGGCAGCAGGATGGGCTCGTTCATGCGGCCGATCTTAGCGCCAGGGAGTTGAACGCAGGGTGGTGCCGGCCGCTGTACGACACCCCTGCGCCGCCGGCGGGAATCAGGCGATTGCCGGCCAGCGGCCGGCACTGCCCCTCACGGGCTCGGCAGCCCCGACAGCGCGCCCATGAACTGGCGGTAGTGGCGCAGCTCGTTGATCGAATCGTGCACATCGCTCAGTGCGGTGTGGTTGCTGTTCTTGCCCACGCCGGCAGCCACGCTTGGCGCCCAGCGCTTGGCCAGTTCCTTCACCGTGGACACGTCCAGGTTGCGGTAGTGGAAGTACTTTTCCAGCCGCGGCATCTGCCGGTGCAGGAAGCGGCGGTCCTGGCAGATGGAGTTGCCCGACATCGGTGACACGCCGGCGGGAATCCACTGCGCCAGGAAGGCCACGGTCTGCGCTTCGGCCTGGCCAAGCGTGGTGGTGCTGTCGATGACGCGCTGCCACAGGCCCGAACGACGATGCTGGTTGCGGTTCCACTCGTCCATCGCTTCCAGTGTTTCCAGCGGATGGTGGATGGCGAACTCCGGGCCCTCGGCCAGCACGTTGAGCTGGGCATCGGTAACCACGGTGGCGATCTCGATGATCGAATCGTTGTCGGTATCCAACCCGGTCATTTCCAGGTCGATCCAGATCAGTCGCTCGTTGGCCGCGCCGTTCTCTGCCATCGTGTCGCCTCGTTGCTGGGCAGGCACGAGGCCGGCCGGTAAGGGAAAGTGGCGGCCATCATACCCTTTCGCCACTCAGCCCTCGCCAGCGTGGTCCTCCAGCAGCAGCGGCGGCTTGCCACGCTTGGCCCTGAAGTAGTTGGTCAGCCGGTTGCCCGCTTCCTTGGCCAGCACACCGGCATGGACCTCCACGCGGTGATTGTGGCGGGCATCAGCGACCAGATCGAACACGCTGCCGCAGGCGCCGGTCTTGGGGTCGCTGGCACCGTAGACCAGGCGCGCGACGCGTGCGTGCACGATCGCCATCGCACACATCGCGCACGGCTCCAGGGTGACATACAGCGTGCTGCCGATCAGGCGGTGATTGGCCAGCATCCGCCCGCCCTCACGCATGGCCACGATCTCGGCATGCGCGCTGGGATCGTGCGAGGCAATGTTGAGGTTCCAGCCCTCGCCCAGCAGCTGACCGTCGGCACCCACCAGCACCGCACCGACCGGGATCTCGTCAAACTCGCGTTGCGCACGTTCGGCCAATGCCAATGCGTGGCGCATCCAGCTCTCGTCGACGTCGTGCACCGGCACGCCCAAAGTATCAGTCATGGCGTTTCTCGGACTCTCGTCGACGTCGTGCACCGGCACGCCCAAAGTATCAGTCATGGCGTTTCTCGGATTGAAGGAATGACCGCGCGCGTAGTGTAACGCAGGCCTTTTGGCGCTTCCGCTGCGCGGATGCGAAGCGCGGCACCGGCAAACGCTGCATCGCCGCTTGATCTGCTGTGAAGACTCCTTCACGCTACGACCGCGTTTTCGTCATCTGACGACTGTGCACTGCTGCTTGCTGGCAGCGATTTCACCTTTCGATCTCTACAGGGGGTAGTTTTGAACGCAGTTGCAGAAACCACCGTGCAGGCCAGCCCTGCCGGAAAAGCCGCATGGATCACGCTGGCGATCGCTTGGCTGTGCTTCCTCGTCCCGTTCCCCGGCCTGGGCCTGTTCCTGGGCTGGCCGCTGAACCTTGTGGCCTTCATCCTCGCCATCGTCGCGATGGCCAAGGGCGGCGCCATGAAGGGCCTGTTCCAGCTGCTGGGCTCGATCATCGTTTCGCCGATCGTGTACTTCGTCGGCCTGGCGATCTTTGCAGGCACCGTGAGCGGCATCAGCGCGCAGAGCAAGGGCCAGTACGATGCGGCCGTTGCTGAAGCCAGCGCCTCGTCCGCCGCCGCAGAGGCAGATGCTGCCGCCAAGGCTGCAGAGCCGGCAGCCACCGCCGTCACCACCGATGCCGCTGCGGCCTCCGCCCCGGCTGTGGAAGTGACCGCCACCACCATGTTCAGCGACTACCAGGACAACGAGATCGCTGCCGATGGCAAGTACAAGGGCAAGGCGCTGCTGGTTTCCGGCACGGTCGACTCGATCAGCTCGGACTTCATGGACAAGCCGGTCGTGCAGCTGAGCGCCAAGCCGTTCGGCTTCGTACAGGCCAGCGACCTGCCGAAGGACGTGGCTGCCGGCCTGAAGAAGGGGCAGAAGATCACCCTGGCCTGCACCGGCAATGGCGAAGTCATCGGCTTCCCGGCGCTGTCCGGCTGCACTGTGCAGTAAGGCGCGGCAAACAGTGATATCCAAAGCCCCGCTTCGGCGGGGCTTTCTGTTTGCGGGCGTCGCACCGGTAGAATCCGGGTACTGCAAAGCACCTTGGCCGATCCCATGACCACACTGCGCCCTTCCCGCGCCACCGATGGCGACGCTCTCGTCGATCTCTGGCGCCGAGCCGTCGACGCCACCCATGATTTCCTCAGTACCGAAGACCGTCAGGCTATCGATGCTGAAGTTGCCAGCTTCCTGCCACAGGCCCCGGTGGTCGTGGCCGTCGGCGACCAGGACCAGCCGCAGGGCTTCATGCTGATCGACGGCTCGCACATGGAAGCGTTGTTCATCGATCCCGACGTGCGCGGAACCGGTATCGGCCGCCAGCTGCTGCAGCATGCCTTGACACTGCAACCGCAACTGACCACCGACGTCAACGCGCAGAATGCGCAGGCCATGGGTTTCTACCGGCGCATGGGTTTCATCGAAACCGGACGCTCACCGGTGGATTCGCAGGGTCGTCCGTATCCCCTCATCCACCTGCGCCATCCAGGCTGAACGGCGGTTGGAACGCCGGCCGTTCCCCGGTCAGGCGACCACATCGAACGCCGGCGAATAACGCACCTCCCCCTGTGCCATTGGTGGCTGCAGGCACAGGGCCTGGAAATACGCCGCCGGCACGCCGGGTAGTACCAGATCCGGCACGGCATGGAAGCCGAAGCGCCCGTAGTAGGCCGGCTCGCCCAACAGCACGCAGCCGCGCGCGCCCTTCTCGCGCAGAGCCTCGATCGCGGCCCGCATCAATGCCGTGCCCACGCCGCGCCCCTGCTGCTGCGGCAGCACCGAAATCGGCCCTAGCCCGAACCAGCCCTGGCTGCCGTCCTGCACGCTGACCGGGGACAGCGCGACATGACCCACCAGAAGGCCCGCATCCTCTGCCACCAGCGACATGCTCAGCTCGCCACGCTCACGCAATGCGTCAACGATGTGGTGCTCGGTATGGCTGCTGTGGACAGCATCGCGGAACGCCATTTCGGTGAGCTTGTGAATGGCGACATGGTCGTCGATGGATTCTGGGCGGATTGCAAGGTTCATGGCAGGCACTTTGTCAGGGTAAGGAAGGTGTGAATTCATGATTCAAGTCACAAATTGATAGTGAGAGCCGATCGCGACATTGAAACGCCTTGGCGCTATCGAATCGCCTGTGCCGCAGTCGATTCCCTGGCATCACCCTTCGCCGAATGCGTCAATAAATCCCCCCCCTTGTCCAGAGACGGCTGGCGCCAGCTTTCCCGGGCACTCCATAATCGCCGGACCTGTCACCAGGGAAGGATGCATGGACATGGATGTACCACGCCGTATCACGCCAAAGGGAGCGCATGAACGTCGAATCGCGCCTGATGCATGTCCCCCGCGCATCGAAGAGATTGCCGGACATGGCGCAAGCGGCGAGAAAAACCCGACGCGCTACCGGGTCGATCTGCGTGACGCGTTACTCTCAACCATGATCACTGCGCAGAATCTCGCGCGGAGAGTGGCCTGCTCCATATATCCCTCTATGCCCCAGGGAGGCCGACATTGCGCCCCAAGATGCTTCCGTGCCTTGCTCTCCTTCTATTGACCGCCTGCAACCCGGAGTCCGCCATGAACCAGGAACGTGCCGCTGCCGAAGCCGATGTCGCCCAGGGCGGGCGTGGCCTCGCAAAGCTCAACCCCAGCCCGCGCAAGGCCTATGAACTCGTGCTGCGCCTGAAGGATGCCCCCGGAGATTTCGCGGTGGTCGAGGGCGTTGCGCAGTACGACGTCATCAACGAAGACCAGTGCGGTCACATCGAGCCCGCCACAGGCACCGCAGCGCGCATCACCAGCCAGGAACCGGTGCAGCTGCGCAAGGTTGCCGATGGCGAGTATCGCGGCACGTTGTATGTGGACCGTATGCTGGATGAGGACTACTACGGCCGTGGCGTCTGCAGATGGGAATTCAGCGGAGCCGGTGCCATGCTGAAAGCAACCGGCGCCGAAGACGAAACTCGCTTCCTGACCTTCGTCGATGCCAAGCCGCTGACCGACGGCAGCGCGCATACGCTCTACTATCCGGATCTGGTCTATCCGCGGGCAGATCGCGTTCCCAATTTCCCGGCCAGCGGTGAGCCTGATCGCAGCGGCTATGCCGCCGACCTGCAGGACAAGCTGTTCACGATCAGCCTTTCTGCGAGTGAGGTGGCACCGTGACCATCAACTCCCAGGACTACGCTGCGTTATCCGATGACGCCTACAAGGACCGCGCCGTCGGCCGACGTGCACCCGGCCAGGAAGAAAAGGTCACACTCAACGGCCATGAGTACAAAATACTCGAGCATGTCGACAACCGGCTCAACGGCTATCAGGGCACCGTCTATCAGCGCGTAGACAGCAAAGAGATCGTCATTGCCCATCGTGGCACGGAGGATATTGCCCGCGATGCGATCCTGACCGATGGCGGCATGGTGGTAGCGCGCACCAATGTGCAGGCACCTGACGCGATCGCATTGACCCAGAGAACGCTTGAATCTGCCGCACTCCAGTCCCGCTTGAATGGTGGACATACTCCCCAGGTCACCGTCACCGGCCACTCCCTCGGCGGCGCCCTTGCCCAGATCACCTCGCACCACTTCAACGTCAAGGGTGAGACCTTCAACGCCTATGGCGCGGTCAGCCTCAGCTACCGCATCCCCGAAGGCGGCAACACCATGATCAACCACGTCATGGCGTCCGATCCGGTCAGCGCTGCTTCGCCCCACTTCGGCCAGGTACGCATCTACGCCAACCCGGATGAGATCAAGAGGCTGTCAGCGGCCGGCTTCAGCAACCACCCACTGCGCGACCTGATCCCGGATCGTCCAATCCTTGCAGCAGGCAGCTCGTTCGGCGCGCACAAGCTGGGCAACTTCCTCGGCGACGGCTCGGTACTGAAGCATCCGGAAACGCAGCAACTGGCGAAAGACAACGCCAAGATGATCGAGGAGTACCGCGACGACGTGGAATCACTGCGCCGTGGCGTCACCCGTACTGCACGCGGCATCCCTGGCGGAGCGATCGACCTGTACGACCACATCCGCGGCCCGTTGCAGCCGGGTGAACCGGCACGCCGCGAAGCGGAGAAGAACGGCCATCACACCAGCATGCTGCGCATGGACGATGCCAACCATCTGGGCAACCCGTTATTCAACGACGCGATCCGTGGCGTACATGCACAGGACATGCGCGTCGGCCGCGTGCCGGATGTGATGAGTACGCAGCTGGCCGGCAGCCTGGCCGCCGAAATGCATGCCGCGGGCGGCAAGCGCATCGACGAAGTGGTGATGAACGCCGATGCCTCGCGCAGCTTCGCGGTGCAGGGCCAGGGGGGTGACCCTGCCCATCTGCGTGTATCGGTGGACACAGCCGTTGCGATGAACACGCCGTTGGAGCAGAGCAGCCAGCGCATCGAGCAGCAGGCTGCCGGCCAAGCCCTGGCACGCGAGCAGCAGCTGGAACAGACCCAGGCGACCCAGCGCAGCCTGCACGCCTGAGACGCTTGCTGGAATGAAAACGGGAGCCGACACTGCCGGCTCCCGTCATTTCCGCGGCCGATCAGGGGCTGGAAACCGCGGAGTTCGCCGCCGGCCCTGCCAGCACGTACGCATCCGGGCCCGAGTCCGGGAAGCCGCCGCAAGCCTTGTCACCCGGCGCCACCGGATCACACGGCCACTGCGCGCGCGCCACGGTATCGCGCAGCTCGAAGCGGGTGCCGTTCCACACCACGAAGGCCAGATGTTCGCGGTTCCAGTCACTGAAGCTGTGCGGACCGGTCTTCTGCGGTGATTCCGGATATTGCACGAACCAGCGCATGGCCGGCCCGTATTGCAACTTGCTGTGGTCGAGGTTGATCTTGCCTTCGCGGGTGCGGTGACGGGCGCGATCGGCCTCGGTGATCGACGGTGCCGCCGGCATTGCCATTGCAGTGATGTCCTGCGGGACGCCATCGCTGCCCACCTGGTACACGCGCTGGCGGACGTAGGCCTGCCCGCAACTGCCGGCTGCGAGTCGGACGGGCTCTGCAGTATTTTCGTTTAGCAGCGCGCCATCGGCACAGTCGAACGGCGCCGAGACCAGGTAGGTGGTCGTCGACGCATCCGCGCCTTCAAACGAACGCACCCAGATGTCTCCCAGGCGGGCGATGAAGTCCGGGCGCTGGCCCATGCCGGCCACGGCCTTGAACCAGGCCTTCTGGCGCACTTCACGCTCGCGCCAGCTGCGCGGCAGGTGGATGTCCTGCTCAGGCAATGCCACCAGCAGCGCCGCCAAGTGCGGCGGCAACGTGCCCTGGCAGGCGCCGATCATCAGATCGCCCTGCGGTGCCAGGCGACCGGCCAGATCGACCGGGCAGCGCGCACCGAGCTGGCGCTCGGCGGCCTGATCCGGTGCCAGCGGGATGATCGGCGGCGCGATGGGAGCCGGGGCAGAAGCTGGCGCGGTGTCGGGCGCCTGTGCGACCGCGGGTGCCGGGGCCGGCACCTGCGCGGCAGCCGGTGGTGGAGCTGCGACAGGAGCCGTTGCGACAGGCGCAGGACTGGTGGAGGCAACGTCGACCGCGGGCGCCATCGGTGCTGCCGCAGGTGCTGGTGCACTCGCGGGTTCAGCGGCGACGGCTTCCGGAGCGACACCCATCGCAGGTTGCGGCTGCGGTGCGGGTTCGGGCGCCGGGGGCATGGACGGCACAGGTGCAGCTACCAGGGCAGGCACCGGCTCAGCCGCGGCGACGGGAGCCGGTGCAGCTACGGCATCAGTTGCGGTGTCAGCGGGCGTCTGCGCGTCGGCCGCGGTCACTACCGGTGCTGGCACCGCCTCCTCGACGGCGGGAGCCGCCTGGGCGTCCGGTGCCTGCTGTGCATGGGCCATGGCAGCAGCCAGTCCCAGCGGCAGCAGCCACAGTGCCGGAACGCGACCACGCTGGGCCGCTTGGGAACGCAGGAAAGTATTTCGCATGTTGTGTCCTTACAAAGAGATCCATGTAGGCACCCGAGGGTGCTCGGTGTCGTGCGATGGGCCCGCCGGTCTCCGACCTGCCGGGCGGTGCCCAGATTACAGCGATCGCGGGCGGTTCTGCTCCTGCTCGCGGGCGACCGAAGCGGTCTGTTCCTGGCGGGAAGAGGCTTCGGCCGCCAACTCCTGGCTGCTCTGCTCGAGCGGCAGCTGGGCAGCGGCCTCACGCTGCACCATCGAGCGCTGCATGGCCGGGTCCCCCATGACGCCCTGCACCGCAAACAGCGCCCTGCCGTCGGTACCGGCCACCACGTGATCGATACGGCTCATCCCTGCCTTCTGTGCGCTCAACGCCAAGGCCCCGGCCGCATTGTCCAGTTCCTGCTGGCTGCGCAGGCCACTCTGCGGCCCCATCTGCTGCAGATGACCCCGCGCGTCGGTGAACAACCGGTTGCCGGCATGGCCCGGATCGGACATATCGCGCGCGCGCTCAGGCAACTGTGCAGGTTCGCCCACTTCGCCGCGGGCAAGCCGGTCCATCACGTCCGGGGTCAGCTTCTGCTGCCACGCCTCGAAACGCTTGAGCCGGTCCTCCACCCCGTTGACGGCACCGTTGATGGCGTAGGTCGCCTCGCGCACGTCCTCGCGCGCGTGCTCCGGCACACGGTTCTGCCATTGCCACACGGCGATGCGTCCTGCATGTTCCGGCTGCGACGCCAGCTCGGGCTGATTGACCAGGTCCAGGTCCAGCGCAGCGCCGGCGCGCTCGTAGCTTTCCTTGCCGGTCAGCGGCAGATAACCGCGCCCGTGGTACTTGAGCGCATCACCGGGCGCATCGTTGCCCATCCGGCCGCCATACATCAGCTCGGCCAGGTCATCGGGACGCCCTCGCAGGGCTTCCTGGCGCGCGGACTCCAGCGCCTCGGTGCCATTGCGCCACGCCGCTTCGACCGGGATCTGCGAGATGCCCCGGGTATAGTTGAAACTCTCGTTGAGCCGGCTCAGGCCGCGCGACTCGTGCCCTGCCTGGGCCATGAAATTGGCCAGTTCAAGGGGGGAATCGATGCCGGCTTTCGTCGCCTGCCGCAGCAGTTGCGACTCTCTATCGGTCGACACAGTGCAACTCCTGGATGTTCATCAGCGCGGATTCCTTTCCGCCGGTTGGAGCTTGGCTCATGGAAGCGACACCTCGGCGACACTGGACGGGTCGAAGTCCTCGAACCGCACCCTGCCCAGTTCCGCCACCGAGAAATCCCGGATGTTGGTCGCCTCGGTCTCGATATCCACGACCTTGCGTCTCACCCCGTCCACCCAGCACGCCTTGTCCGCCGATGCGTAGCGGAACCGGTACGTGCTGCTCCAGCGCTCACGGCTGCCGCCGTTGGTGATCACGCTGAAGGTGTCTTCCTCAACCATTGCATACGCAAAAGGGTCGCCAGCCAGGCCACCGCGGGTGGAACACGGCACCAGCTTGTCGTTGCGCGCGGCCAGCTGCCAGCGCCCGCGCCCGTCACCGCGCAGCAACAGCAACACCCGGTTTGGTCCGTGCTGGCCGGGCACCAGCCCTTCCGGCGTCGGCTGGTCGATGACCAGCAGCTGGTACTCGATGCCATCGCCGTGGAGCTCGCCCCTGACGGCTTCCAGCAGGTTCGCACCGGACGGAACGAATGCCAGGGCATCGTCCATGTGTGCGCCAAACCTGTCGTCCATCCCCTCCCACTCCTTCAATGTCGTCTTGCCGATGCCCGCGTTGATGACGGGCACGGTGGCGTTGCCCGACCGCGCCGGTCACCCTGCAGATGCGGATGATAGCTCCGGGAGCACCGTGGCAGCGATGGTGGCAAGCGTCACCCGTCGGACGGGCAGACAGGGTCCTCATGGACGGAAAAGCTCCTGCAATCGGTAGCGCCGAAGCGTCATTTTTATGACGCTAGGAGAGCTTAGCGCGAGGAGGCCTATTGCGTCGAAGAGCGCAAGCTTGAAATGGAGCCGCCAGTCACAAAATCCGGGTCCGCATCCACGAAGCAAGACGGACGCGAGCGGCGCATGGCCAAGGCGATACCTATCATTGCAACCAGGACTGCCATGGAGAACAGCGCACCTTTGCCATAGAACAGCCGTCGCTGGAACAGCGACTTCGCCTGCTCCAACAACAAATCGAGGATGAACAATCGGCCAAGACCAATGCACAGCGCGATCGCTATCTCGTACAACAGCAGCATCGAGCCTGCTGTGGACCGGCCAGGATTTCGTAGACAACTCAGAGCCATAATCAGTGGTAACGAGAGAGGTGTCTATGGCGAGCAAGCAGTACACGGATGAGTTCAAGGCCGAGGCGGTCAAGCAGTTGACCGAAAGGGGCTTCGCGGTTGTGGAGGTTTCCAGGCGGCTGGGGGGTCTCTTCCCATAGCCTGTACCAATGGCTCCGGATGGCCAAAAGCGAGGCGCTGGCAGGAACGCCCGAGGGATCATTGTTGCCATCGTCCAAGGATTCAGCCGAGGTCCGGCGCTTGAAGGCCGAGGTGAAACGCCTGACTGAAGAGCGCGACATCCTAAAAAAAGCCGCGGCGTACTTCGCCAAGGGGTGACGGCGAAGTACGCGTTCTTGCGTGAGCATCTGGAGCAATTCAGGCTGACCGCTATGTGTCGAGTGCTTCGGGTTAACCGCAGTGGATACTACGCATGGGCCGGCAATCCAGACAGGCCACGTCGTCGTAAAGATGATCGTCTTCGCGGTCTGATCAAGCACGCCTGGCTGGCGAGCGGGACGGTCTACGGCTACCGCAAGATCACGCGTGAGCTTCGGGAGGCTGGCGAGCGCTGCAGTCGCCACCGGGTTCGACGTCTGATGAAGGCAGACGGCATACGGGCGGAAATTGGCTACGGAAGGAAGCCGCGGCATCGAGGCGGGCCACCCGGAGTGGTTGAGAACGTGGTCAATCGTGACTTCTCACCCTCTGGACCTAACAAGGTATGGGTCACGGACATCACCTACATCCGCACATATGAAGGGTGGCTGTTCCTGGCAGTGATCGTCGACCTTTATTCACGGCAAGTGGTTGGCTGGGCGACACAGTCCCAGATGACTACCGATCTTGTGTTGCAGGCGCTTGTATCGGCGATATGGAAGCGGAAGCCTGCTGCAGGCTTGATCATCCACTCCGATCAAGGCAGCCAGTTCACCAGTGGCGATTGGCTATCGCTGCTGAAGCAGCACGGCATGGTTCCGAGTATGAGCCGGCGAGGAAACTGCCACGACAATGCAGTAGCTGAGAGCTTCTTCAGTGCACTGAAGAAGGAGCGGATCAAGCGACGGATCTACCCGACCCGGGACGAGGCTCGCTCGGATGTATTCAATTACATCGAGATGTTCTACAACCCGATCCGCCGGCATGGTTCCGCTGGCGACCTGGCCCCTGTAGAGTTTGAACGGCGCTACGCGCAAAGCGGCTCGTGAGTGTCTACGGAACTCTGGCCGGTCCATACAACCGCCCTCTGCCTTTACCAATGTTGGGCACGACAAAGTCACCATCGCCAATACTGCATAAAGAACTGAGCATCGCATAGAAAGCTTTACCTCAAGGTCAACATGACGACCAACACGAAAGCTGAGCTTCAACTCGCGGATCCATACTTGCCAGTGGTCAGACCGTTGTTGGATGGGGGGCAGAGGGAATGCTAGTCCCTCCCACTCTGCTCGAAGCATCTTGGCTACTGCTACCTGTCATCGCTGGCGCAGGCGCTGGATGACTACCCGGCGGACGCCCATCGGAGCTCGGGGTAGACGCCGCACCGCCGCTAATCTGCGAATATGCCATGAAGGTGCCCAAGGTGCCCTGGAAGAACACCGCAGCCTTGAGCGCAGTCATAGGATCAGGGCCGTTAGGATCAGCCCCATGCCGCCCTGCTGCATCGCCTGGCTGGACAGGCCGTTACCCAACGCCGGGCCAAGAATCAGCTTCGCACCCGCCGATTCCAGCCAGACGGCTTTGGCCACGCGGAACACCATGTGCAAGGCGATACTTGGCACTGTAGCCAGCACGGCCACGGAGAATAGCGTACCGACGTCATAGAACAGCCATCGCTGGAACAGCGACTTGATCTGCTCGAGGAACAATTGAGGACGAACGATGGACCAAGGCCAATTAATAATGCGATGACTATTTCGTCCAACAACAGCGAGCCTGCGGTGACGGCCTGATGGAATCGCCGCCATAGCCAGTCACTATGTGAAAACCTTGCATCAACGGCAAGAGCGTCATCAACCTGCGCTTGCAGGAACGTGGCACGAACATCGGATCAAGCCTCGGGACATCGGAATGACGTCCATTTGCCCCAATAAACTATCGGAGAGCCGGGCGCAATATGGCGATCTACTCTCTTGTGCCTTATAACCCTAGGGAATAAATTCTGGTTCAGTGCAAGCCGAATAGACCTTGTAGCATCCGACACCTCCATCAGTCACGCATCGATTTGAGGCGATCTCCTCAGCCTTCTCAACGGTCACCGAGCTACCAAAACTTGTCCCGCCCCGGCCAGCTTTTGGAACGTAAACCGCTGCGCATTGGTTGTAGTACGTAAAATCAACCTTACAGCCGACGGCCCCACACAGCCTAACTGCCTCTGCCACAGCGTCGCGCTTGGATCGACCTCCAACGGAGGCTCCTGAGGCACCATTGGGAGCGGAAGCCAGAGCGCCCCAAGTTTTGACCCATCGTCCAGCTGGGGTCGGATGCTTATTAGTGCCCGAATTCGTGGCTCCTGGGATCGGGGCGCACCCCTGAACTCCTTGCCCGCCAATCGGATAAGAGCCTGGCGGGCACCCTCCCTCCGCCAGCGCGGGCTTAGCGATAGCCAAGCTCAGCGTCGCTAGCGTCAGTGTGAAAGCAATCGCACGTAGGGTCATCAAATTAGTCCTCAAAGCTTGCAACAGCGGCGTCAGCCTATCGATCAGACCTGGCCAACCCCATCTTCCCTATATCGGAATTCACACTAGATGAATTTCCTCCAGAAACATTTGGAGTTGTATATCGACTTTCGGCGACGCTATGAGACGCGTCGGCTCCGCTCTTCGACGGCGCTTCGGCGTGACTACCCGGCGGACGCCCATCGGAGCTCGGGGTAGACGCCGCACCGCCGCTTATCTGCGAATATGCCATGAAGCTGCCCAAAGTGCCTTGGAAGAACATTGCAGCCATCGGAGGCGCGGTCAGGATGAGCGTTGTGAGAATCAGACCCATGCCTCCCTGCTGCATAGCCACACTCGACATGCCGTCGGAGAAATTTTCACCCACCAACTTGCCGAGCAACGTGCTGCCCCAGAAGGCGATCGCGACACGCGTCACCATCTCCATCGCAATGGTTGTCATCGCGGCCAGCACGCCCATCGAGAACATGGTGCCTATGCCGTACATCAACCATCGCTGGAACAACTGCTTGGTCTGATCAAATAGCAGACACAGAATGAACAATGGCCCAAGCCCGATGAAAAGCGCCAATGCAATCTCATAAAGCAGCAGCATCGCACCCGCGGTCACTGCCGGCCCCCCCGTCCCGAGACCAATGAACCACATCGCGCGTGTCTTGGACTGATCCAGCGGCACGTCGCCCATCACATCCAGTGCATCTACGGCAGCCAGAGCAACCTGCATGTAGCCCAGGTTCTTGTCGATCATGTCCTCAGGCGCATCGTGCTTGCCAGTGATCAGATAGGCGATCTCATTCTTGACATCGGTGTTCAGAAAATCGTGCAGCTTCTGGCCAAACATTGCCATGCTGGTGGCGATGGAGACGATAAGTGCCGCTCGGGCCATGTTCGTGACCAGCACCATCATAGAATCGCGGCTGCGCCCGGTCACGATGCGGAAACCTTGGATCAACACCCACAGCGTCATCAGGGTCAAGGCAATGGAGCCGACCCACTTCATCATCCGCCCCAGCAGGCCCACACCGAAATCGGAGATCTTCTCGTGCAGGTAGTTGAGGATCAGCTTGAAGAAAACGAAGTCGCCCAACGAGGTGTCGACATGGAGGTTCTGCAGCCACTGCAGCGCCCCCTGACTGAACAACCCATCTACCATCCCTAGACTCATGACATCACCTGATTGATATGTCCACAGCGCCGCCTTGGCGCTGTGAGATTACAGATCCAGCGCCGCTTTCAGCGCCGCAGTCTTGACCAGCGGATTGAGCAGGCTCTTGTTTTCCTTGCTCCCCTTCAGTGCGCGTTCGGCAAGCAACTGCTGCCGTTGCTGCAGGACACCGATGTACTGGTCGTACATCTTGATCTGGCTTTCCCACGCCATGAACTCTGAATCCATGTAGTTCTGGGTCAGCGCCGCGTTGGCCATCACTTCGTTCATCGGACCTTCTTCATCCGAGAACAGATTGCGGATGGTGGCAACCTTGTCGAGTACTGCCTTCATCTGTGGCAGGGTCTTCTGGATGACCGCCACCGTCTCGTTGTATTTGCGATTCTGCAGCACCTGAATGGTGGCGCAGATCTTCATCTGCTGGCTGGCGATATCGTCTTCAGAAGTGAGGTTCAAGGCCGACATCATCCCGCTCACGCTCAGCAGCGGGGTGCCGCCGCAGCGCTCCAGCACGTTCCAATCTTCCTTAACCGGCTGCAGATCCAAGCCCGTCGGCATCATTGGCGATGCGATCAACTGCTGGAAGCGAGCCAGCTTCTGCGCCCAGTTGGCCAAGGTCTTGGTAAAACGGAAAGCGTTCTCGCCATACTCGTACGCCGCCTGCGCCTGCGCCGTCAGCGTGTGGATCTCGGTCATGATCGCGTTGTAGAGATTCATGCCGATTTCCACCACGGGCATGGTGTATGCAGGGGCGGGGGCGTTGAGGGTGAGAGCGCACGACAGGGCAAGCGCGCTCAGCCGCATCCGGAAATGCCGCCGCCGGGTCTGCTCTTTCGGGGTGTAAGTTTCCATGTTCTTCTCCATCGGATTCGAATGGCGCATTACCGGCGGGCTTGTACGACGATCATGCCGCAGCATCCTGGCTGCCTTGTGCAGGTTTCCCGGAACCCTTGCGCTTCTTGTAGAACTCGCTCAACCACTGCTCGGGGGTCAGTTCCGACTCCAGCACCTTCTCGCGAAGGGCCGCGTCACGAAGTACGCGGTGCATGATGTCGATATTGTCGGTGGACGCGGAAATTACTGACAGGATGTCGTCCATGCCGCGGAGGTTGAGCTGGCACACGCTGGATGCATGGCCCTGCTTGACCAGGAAGCAACGGGAGCGCTCGTCCAGCGCGGTAACGACTTTGAATTCCGCCTCGGTCAGCTTCAAGCCATCCATGTAGTCGCTCTTGCTGGCGTTCGGGTTAGGCAGCAGGATCAAAGTCGCAGTCTGTTCGATCAGCGCTGCGGAGATATCGCTCTTGAGCGCGTCCTCCGGGCTCTGCGTGGCGAAGATGCCAAGACCGTTCTGCTTACGAATGGTCTTCTGCTTGTTCTTCGCAAACTCTTTCAAGCCACCTTCGCCGTCCAGGATCTTCCAGAACTCGTCCATCACATAAATGAGCGGGCGGCCGTCAATCAGCGATTCCAACCGGTGCAGCAGATAGTTGATGACCGGCACACGCACTTCGGGATTGTCGATGATGTCGGTGTAGTCAAAGCCAATGATGTTGGCCTTGCTCAGATCCACGGTATCGATCGGATTATCGAATACCCAGCCCAGCGAATTCCCCGATGTCCAGCGGCGCATACGGGCGTACAGACCGTCGTCGCCCATGTTGGGCAGGCTCTTCTGGAAGTTGGTCATGCTGCGCAGGTGCAACGGAGTGTCCAGCATGCTCTCCACCGCGCGAAAGATGTCTTCCTCTTCGCGGGCGCTGTACTCGCGCTTGCCGGCCAGCACCTTGATCAGGTCGGCCAGAAACTGGACGTTGGACTCGCTGTTCTCGCACTGGAATGGATTGAAGCCGGTGGGCGCACCATTTTCCAGCGCCAGATAGTTGCCGCCGCAGGCGCGCACGAATATCTCCGCGCCACGATCCTTGTCGAAGAAGAAAATGGTCGGCGACGGATCATACTTCTGCACTTGACTAAGCAGAAAGTTGATCAAAGCAGTCTTGCCGGTACCCGACTTGCCAATGACCATGGTATTGGCGATCGCCTTCTCACCCAGTGAGTTCTCCGATGGGTGGGTGGCGTGGAAATTGAAGTAGTACGGCTGGCCGTTGGTGGTCTGCAGCGTGGTGACGCAGTCGCCCCAAGGATTGTTGTGCTGCTTGCCAGTGGCGAAGTTGTGCAGGGGCGACAAGCCCAGGAAATTCAGCGAACTGACATTGGCCAAGCGAGTACGATAGCGCCAGTTGCCCGGCAGCTGCGAGTAGAACGACGAAGTAACTGCGAGGTCTTCCTTCGTCGACACGAAACCGGCGTTGGACAATTCGGCGCGGGTGGTCGCGATGTTCTGCGAGAGCTTGGCTTGGCTGTCGCCGAAGACAGCCATCATGAAGTGGTACTCACCCAGCACGAAATTGCCCGAGGACAACTGATCCATGGCCTGATCGAGCTCGACGATCTGACTGACCGCCTTGTCGCCGGAGGAAATCATCATGCCCTTGGTCCGGTCCAGCACCTTCAACGCGTCCTGACGCCCCATCGGGCTGAACGAATGGGTGATGACGTACTCGAAGTCCAGGTACTTCAGGCCATTGAGAATTCCCGGGTAGGTCCCTTCGGCATACTCCTTGATGTTCAGGATGGCGCCGAAATGATTGACGCCATTAGGGGTATTGATGACGAAGTCACCCGTTTTAGCCGAGAACATATGGCGGCTCACCGGCAGGAAATCCTTCACCGGCGCCGACAGCACTGGTACGGGCTCGTCGATGCGGTTGACGATGTAGCCGAACAGCTCCAGCGTCTCCGAAAACACGAGACCATTCTTGGCCTCATACATGCCCAGACGGTACGGCGCGTAGTCACGAATCACCGCCTCGACGTTACCGGCCAGCTCCATCAGCTTCTCGATCGCCTGTTCCTGCTCGGCGCGCAGCTTGTCGATATTGGCCGACTTTTCCACAAATCGCTTACCGGTCACGACCGGGCGGTAAATCATCGTCAGGTACAGCTCGTTCTGCATGATGCGCTGCGAGGAGAGCATGCCCATGTACTGGTCGAACACATCTTGGTTGAAGCGCTGCTTAAACGTGCTCCTGCTCTTCAGCGTGCGGCGGCGGCGAATGTCATGCACCCAGAAGGCGACGTTGACAAAATCCGGCGCGCGCAATGTCTGCAGAAGTCGATTAAAGGTGTTGTGCCGGTGTTCGAGCTCCCATTCCTCGCGACCGACGAACGGCAAGCCTTCCAGATGCCAGGTCAACAGGTAATCGCCGCCCGTGGTCTTCACCACGTTCGGGGCGACATGCGACGACAGGGGAATGAATTCGCTGATGGACGTGTCTGGGCTGAACATACGGCTGCTTCCAAAGGGGTGATGCTTAAGAAAATCCATTGGCGAGACCGGCGATCGCACTGCGACAGCCGGTCCCGTGCCGGCGCTCAATCCATGCGAGCCGGCTTGTTGCGGTAATGATTCGGGCTGAACACCCACATGCCTTCGTGTTCACGCACGTTGCGAACCCTGAGCTTGACCATCAGCCGCAGCCCCAGCAGCCTGAAAATCATCTCGTCGCGCTTGGCCATCTGGCGCATGATGAAAATCGCGACAGGGATGGTCAGCAGGAACCAGAAGTTCGTGTACATGCTGAGCAACAGCAGCCCCCCTGCCACCAGAAAGAACGGCAGGTAAGGCACACCCAAAAACATCGCGGGGCGGGTGCAGCCGCGAAACACGACGTTCTTATGCACCGTAGAAGTGGCCGGCATGCTTGGCCACTTCCAGGGCCATCCCGGCAGCAGCACCGACACCCTCACAGCTGCCCGCGTCCTTGCCCAGCAGCATGCGAGCGATCTGACCGGCAGCGCCGATCAGCACGCCACCGATCAGGATCGGGGCCACATCGCCAATGCGCTTATGGGCGAAGGCAATCTGGTAGCCGGCGAAGACCACGGCGATGGTCACCACGGCGATCGAAGCCATGTTAAGCAAACCATTCACGTTGGAGAAGAAACCGCAGACGCGCTCATCGGTGCCGCCGTAATCGGTACCGGCAAAGGCTTGCGGGGCGAACAGCGCGCCGGCGAAGGCGACAGCCATCAGCATGGTCTTCAGCGTGCGCTGGGCCTGGTCGACATCGAGATTGAATCGCTTCATGGTTGGATTTCCTTGTTGATGGACTAACAGAACTGAATAGACCGGCCGGGGGACCGGTCACACCACGACTTCGTCAGAACACGAAGGCCGCATCCCCTGCGGGAATTTGCTGAATCGGCGCAGCAGGTGCCGCGGCCGGTGAGTTGTACAGGTTGCCAGGCGAGGCCGCCGGCTGATTGCGCTCCCCCCAGGGGCGGAGCATCACGGGACCTTCGTTGCCAGCTGCAGTCGCACCCGGAAGTTGGTTCGGCAGCATCTGCCCACCTGGCCCAACGGCAGCCGGCGGCAATTGTTGTGGGTAGTTCTGCTGCGCGTAGCCTTCTTCGGCCTGCCCCTGCGACTGCATCATGCGGTCCACCGACCCCAGCACGACGCGTGATAGAGCCTGGTCGGCAATATTGAGCAGACTTCCACGTGCCATCGCTCCGGTTGATGGATAGACCGCATATGCCCGCGCCGGGTCATTGGAAGGCAAAGGAACGGCAACGGCATTCTGCGCCACGATTCGCGCTTCCACCGGCGATGCACTCTGCGGGTGGTGCTCGACCTTGACCACGCGGCGCTCGCTGCGGCCAACGACATCAATGGGCGCGCTGCCATTACTTGCCAGCTGCTGCCCACGACGCATGGAGTCGTAGATCTTCTGCACATAGCCGTGGCGGAATCCAGTTTCGAAATTCCCCGAGTAGTAGCAACTGAATGACTTGCCCCAATCCTGTCCGGAGCGCTTGTAGCAGTCGGCCAGGATCCGCGAGCCTGCCTGCAGGTTTGCGCACTGCTGGAACGCCTTCTCGTAGGAATCCAGACCGTACTTGCCCAGGTTGTACCGATTGACCTGAGCGAGACCCACGGAGAAGTTGTACCCCTTTTCCTCCAGCATGCGCACCGTGGCCAGTGCTTCATCCAGTGACTTGGGCTGGCGTACCAGCGCTCCGCCCACTACCCCGATGGCGTAGGGGTTGCGCGAAGATTCGACGTTGATGACGTGCTGCATCACGTCCATGGAAACGGCCATCTCCGGGCACGCCATCATTTCAAGACCTGGCAGCATTGTTCAGCCCTCCTGCCCCTGGGCGCGCCCAGGATTGAAGTCGATGCCAGTGATATAACGCGAGCCGGCATGCGCCTTGATGTGTACGACGATATCGATGGTCATCATCAGCAGTCGCTTGATGACATTGAATTCCAGACCCGAGCCCTCGCTCGAGGCCTTCACCATCAGTGCCAGCTGATCCCACGTCTGTTCAGGACTGCCTGCATGACAGCTGGTGATCGAGCCGGGGTGGCCAGAGGCGCAGTTACGGATGAAGTAGAACGCTTCGTCACCTCGCAGCTCCGCCAGGATGATGCGCTCAGGCTTCATGCGCAGGCAGGCCTCCATGCAGCTTTTGGCGGTAACGTTGCTCGCACTCTGCCCCCCCTTGGAGTACAGCAGGTGCACCACGTTGGGTTGGGTCAGGAACAGCTCGCGAGCATCTTCGATGGTGACCAGACGCTCACTGTCCGGAATATGGTTGACCAATGCCTTCATGAAGGTGGTCTTGCCGCTGCCGGTCGCGCCAGACACCACAATATTCTTGCGGTACATGACCGCTCGCCGGAAGAACTCGGCGTACTCGCGGGTGTGCCGCAACTCCAGCAGTTCACGATCCTGCTCACTCAAGCTGCCATCCTGTTCAAGGATCTGAGCGAAGAAGCCATCCTCGTGATACTGGGTGAGAGACTTGGTGTGCTTGGAAGGAAGGCGGATGGTGATCGACACCTTGCCAGCATCGCAGGCAGGCGGGATTACGAACTGCGCGCGTTGCCCGGTCGGGAAGGTCAGCGACACCACCGGATCGGCATCGGTAATTCGCTGCCCGGTGTTGCTCTCGTTCACCACTGCGGTGCAGAACTGCCGGGCCCGCTCGAACGTCAGGCTCGGCACCTCTACACGCTGCCAGCCTGCCCGCGTCTCCAGATACAGTTCGCCAGGACGGTTGATGCAAATCTCCGTCACTTCCGGCGAAGTCATGTACTCGGCGATGCCCAGCACTTCGTACTGATAGCGCAGGAAATCGCTGGAGACGAGGGCGATGGGTGACACTTCGGCGTCCATGGTCGTTTCGTGGCTTACCGGCGCGGGTTCAGCACGTTGGTGAAGTCAACGTCTTTTGCTACATAGACGTTCACGATCGTGCCCTGGTTGATGGTGACCGTCGGCGGACGGTTAGTGCTGTTCAGCGCATCGTTGGCCAAGCGCTCCATGGTGCGCGCAGTGGCGCTCTCATAGGGAGACTGCACGGCGAATCCACTGCTTGAAACGGTGGTGCTCTCCGGACCGTGCTCTGCAGCGGCGTACTTGAATGCGTCGGCGATCAGGCTGACCATCAGCGCCGAAGCAATGCGACTGCCCCAGTGGGCGCTGTACTGGCCCGGATGGCCGGCGCCACCCAACTGGTCCACGCCCGGACTGGACATGGCGACATCGATGCCATTGGGGGTCGTTACGCGATCCCAGATGACTTCCACGCGCTTGCCCTTCGGGCCACCAGCGTAGGCTCCGTAGATCTTGGATCCCTTCGGCAGCAGCAGGCTACGACCGTTGATCGAATAGACCGGCTCAGTCAGCAGGCAGGAGGTGTACCCCGAAAGGTCGGTGATGATCCGCGTTTCAAGAACACAGCGCAGATAGGTACCACGTACCAGCAATGCGTCCGGGCTCTGGATGAAGCTGGCGCTGGATACATCTTCGACATCGGGACCGCGACGTTCCTTCTGCGGCCCCTGCTGGTTGGGCATCATGTTGGCCAGCAGTGCCTGCCGAGTCTGCTCGTCAATAGCCGAACGCTGCCCTGGCATGCCCGGGCGATTGCCTGCGCCAACCGCTGCGTCATCTGCACCGGAGATGCGACGCTCGAGCAGCGTCGGGCCACGCGGCTGCATCTGCTCCGGACGCGATGAGATCGGCACCAGTTCCGGCGAGGAACGCGGTGGATCGGGCAACATCGGAATCGGCGGCAGTGGCTCGACCGGCGGTGGCACGGTCGCCTGTGCCGCATCGATCTTGGGCAGCTCGGGCGTTGAGGCGCGCGCGACTTCACGCTGCTTGGTCGCGCTTTCATCTTCTTCTTGGCTGCCGCGGAACAGCAGGAAGCCCATCGCCACCAGCAGCAACAGGATGCCGCCAAGGAACAGCAGCGCCTTGCGGTTGAGGCGCTGCTCCTCAGCCGAGCGAAGCTGCGGCGCGCCGGCATCCAGATCAGGTGCAGCCTGGGCCTGGGCATTACCGTAGTACGGGTTGGAGCTCGGCTCCTGGCCCGCCGGGCCTTGGCCGTACGGGGACGGATTCGGGTCGTTGTCAGGAGTGTTCTGCTGGCTCATTTCTTCACGTTCCTTCGCAGACCAACGACGTAGTCGCCGTGGCGGATGACCAGGTACGGGTAGGTCCCGTGGACGATCAAAGTGTTCCCTTCGACTGTGGTGTTCACCACGAAGTCTTCACCGTACTCCTTCTCGCGACCGAACACGGCCGGGAAAATGCCAGTCTTGTACTCGGGCGAGTTCGGCAGCTTCAAGTAGGTGAAACGACCATCGTCGTAAGCATTGACGGGGATCAGCCACCCCATCTTCTTCGCCTTGCTGGTGGAATAGGAGTAATTGAAGTTGTACGGACGATCCTTGGCCAACTCGGTGCTCAGCAACGGCTTGGCCTCCTCTTCGACCGCTTCCTGAGCCACGCCGAACACAGTCTCGTTCGGGTACACGAACTCGATCTTGTACTGCACGCCCGCACGACGCGCCTGTTCCAGCTGACGCCAGTCGGTCGCAACCACCTTCAGTTCGAAGATGTACGAATGGGTTTCGGTGCGCACCATCATATTGGTGTCCACGTCGACGTTCTTCGGCTTGAGATAAAACACGTTCTCGCGACGGGTAAGTTCCCAGCCGTTGCTGAAACCGGTGCTGTAGTCGAGGATCTTCTCGTTCGGACTCAGCTCGATCTGGGTGGTCAGACCCAGCCCGGTACGAACCGGATAGATCCGATCCTTCTCATACTCGTATCGGTCCACCGCTTGTGCCATTGCCGCGGTGGAAAACACCAGCGACAGCAACGACAGCAGCGCCGATGCGCCCCCCCTGACTTTTCGACTACTCATCGGTTGCTTGCTCCATCAGCATTTCCGGTGGATTGATTCTGTGTGCGGTTCACTACCCACCCCGCATCGGTTGCGCCTGCTGCGGCGACGTGCCCTGTGGCTGTCCCTGCATGGGTTGTCCCTGCATTGGTTGTCCCTGCATGGGCTGTCCCTGCATGGGCTGTCCCTGCATGGGCTGTCCCTGCATGGGCTGTCCCTGCATGGGCTGTCCCTGCATGGGCTGTCCCTGCATGGGCTGTCCCTGAATGAGCTGCCCCTGCATAGGCTGTCCCTGCATAGTCTGGGCAGTGGCAGGATCAATCATTGGGGCGGCTGCAGGACCATTCGGATCGTAGACACCCTGTGCCCGCTGCGCTGCCTCCTGCGCCTGTTGTTGCATCGCGCTGTCGTCGGGCACCGGTACGCCACGGGCATAATCATTGTCGACACGGTACTCGGTGACCTGGAACGCCAGCGGGTTAAGCACACGGTCCTGTTCGGACAGCGCCAGATTCTGGTTGTATTCAAATCGCATCGTCACCAACTGGTTGTCCAGATAGGTGGTAATGCCGGTGCGCTTGTCCAGCAGGCTGCGCTGGATGCGTACCGATGCGCCACGGAAGCCACCATTGGGCTGCGGGGCCAGCGGCGTAATGCTCAGGATCTTGACCCGGATCGCCTTGCCGCGACCGTACATAACGAACGGGTTCTGCGGATTATTGCCGGCATAGCGCTGCTTCATGCTCGCGCCGACGGCATCGCTGGACATCACAAACACCAGTTCCCAGTCGCGCAGGCCCATCACTGCCGAATCGTACGACTCACGCGCCAGCACATACTGGGCGACGTTGCTGCGATTGACCGCTTCGTTGGTGGTGATGGTTTCACCCTGGAACGTGCCGCGCAGGCGCGCAACCGTGGCCGTACCCGTATAGGCATCAGCCATCACCAGGAACGGCACCTTCTCCTTCAGCGGCAGCATGTAGTAGTAGCCACCGGCCAACGCCAGCGACATCAGCAACGAACCGGTGGCGACCCACCAGGCACGACGCTCGCTGCGCCGGGCCATGTCGGCCACGGTGATCTCGTAGCTGACCGCCTTGGCGACCGACTGCTCGACCTTGGGGCTGTTGCCTGCATCCTTCTTGCGGAACATGGATTCTTCCGTACTGCTGAAACATCAATGGGCGTGACGCCCCTGCGCTAGGCGCGGGGTGCGGCACGTTCGATGATTTCGACGCGGTCTCAGCTGCCGCTGCTGGCTTCGGGATCCTGGGCCGACGCGGTCGGCGTCGATCCAGCACTCTGCACGACGATCTGGTTGCCGACGATGGAGACGGAAACGCCCTGCGCTGCATAGGCTGCCGTGAGATCGATCACGGCCTGCTGAGCGTTGGTGGTGTCGATCTCCGACACTGCGCCATACAGGGTGAAATCCGAACTGAGGCGATAGTCCAGCGTGCGGCCGGAATCCTTTGCCCAGCGCTCGAGCATGGCCTTCAACGTGCGATCCATCGGCGACGCCTGATAGACGTAGCTGGAGTACAGCGGGATCTCGGTCGGAGCCGTCGCGAAACGGTTGACCGGCTTCCAGCGTCCTCCGAAGTCGGGGGCGGGCTTGGTGGCGCAACCGGCCACCATCAACGCCGCCACTGCGGCGATGGATATTTTTGCAATAAACGCCTGATTCATACGGGCTTCACTTTGACGTACGAAAAAGCAGTCCCGATGTTGGTCCCTTGGTCGTCCGGCACTGCGCGATGCACGCCGGAAACGTAGCGGATGCACTGCTTAACAGCACATGGGCACGGTTCCCCTGCAGCTCGAAAGCTGCCAACCAAGTCGCGTGAAGCAACCTCATCCGAGGCCCCTTTCACGCACCCTCACCAACGTCGGAACCATCCCTGTTCCCATGGCTGAAACTCCTGGCCACTCTGAAAGCATGACGAATCACACAGATTCGCAAGCCATGCATAGATTCGCACAACCTCGCGTCAATTCCATGTCAGACAAGTCTGAAATCTACTGACGTATGGTGCTTTTTTGACGCAGCTCACTAATTCACTTCCATGAACGCGTGCATCCGTCACACTTTCAAGGCTTCAACTTAGACATCAAGCATCGGCACGTCAACCTTTGGCAGTAGACGTGACGTGAAATAGCGGTCCTTGTAGTAGCGAATCTTGTCGCACTTGACCGGATGCGGGATGCCTTCGTACAGGAACACTTCCTTGTCCGGGCCCATCGCCTTCAGCTCCTGCGGAAGCATCAGCGCGCGACGCTCCTCTGTGAAGCTGTGGGTCTTTTCGCGCGCGTGGGTGACGTTCTTCTTGCGGATGGTGGTGTAACCCAGCATGTCCGAGTAGTCGTTGGCGTCCTGCTGCTCGCGTGGTGCGTACAGGATCTGCAGCGCATGGTTGGTGATGATCGTGCGCGAGACTTCGCGGCCGTAGGTGGCATCCAGCTGCGACATGCTCTGGATGATCGGCAGCAGGCGCACGTTGTAACCGGCCATGTAGGACACCGCCGAAGCGATGATTTCGACTTTGCCGATCGAGGTGAATTCGTCCATCAACAGCAGGCACTGGTACTTCAGGTCCGGATTGGACTTGGGCAGTTCCTTGGTGTTGAGGTTGATCAACTGGCTGAAGAACAGGTTGATGATCAATCGGCTCTCTGCCAGCTTGTTGGGCTGGATGCCGATGTAGATGGTCATCTTCTTCTTGCGCACGTCGGTGAGCAGGAAGTCATTGGTACTGGTGGCCTTGTCCAGGACCGGATTGATCCAGGGGTTCAGCGGTTCCTTGAACGTACCCAGGATCGAGGCAAAGGTCTCGTCGGCCTGGGACAGCATGTTGGCGAACGCCGAGCGCGCGTTGCTGCTGAGGAATGGGCGCTCGGAAAGGCCCTTGAGGAACTTCTTCAGGTCGCTGCCATCGCCGGAGGACAGGCGGTAGACCGCACCCAGGGTCGGCGTGCCCTGCCCGCCCGGGAAGCCGCTGCTGCGCTCGTCATCCCAGTTCTCGAACAGGTACAGGGTGAAGGCGATGAAGGCATTGCGCGCCTGGCTGATCCAGAACTTCTGGTCTTCCGAGCCATCGGGATACAGCATCGCACCGATGCTCATCAGGTCCGAGACACGGAACGCCGGGTCATCGGAGACATAGCTGAGCGGGTTCCAGCGATGGGTGCGGCGATCTTCGGCAAAGGGGTTGAACAGGTAGATCTCCTGCCCCTGGCTGGCGCGCCAACCGCTGGTCAGGTCGAAGTTCTCCTGCTTGATGTCCAGCACAACCAGCGATTCGCCGTACTCCAACAGGTTCGGGATGACCACGCCGACGCCCTTGCCCGAACGGGTCGGGGCGGCCAGGATCACGAACTGCTGGCCGTCCAGGCGCACCAGCTTGCCGCCATGGCTGCCGACTACGATGCTCTGGCCGCTCTTCTTGAACATGCCGTGCTTGGCCAGATCGGCACCGGTGGCAAAGCGCGCGTCACCGTGCAGCGAGCGCTTGTCCTTCTTCAGCAGCACGACCAGGCCGACGATGGCCAGCACCAGCAGCGGCAGGCCGAAGCCGAGGTAGCCGGCCCACTTGATCTTGCCCACGAACGGGGCAACCTGCGGCTGGCCGATGGCGTGGAAATACTGGTAATAGGTATTCCAGGTGAGCAGCTTGGTATCCAGACCAAGCAGCAGCAGCGTCAGGTAACCGGAAAGCACGAACCCAAGCAGCAGGGTCGCCAGCGTGATGATGGCGATGAGCAGATACTTCTTACTGGACAACACCCGAATCCTCCATGATGCGCCCGAGGGCGCGACGGCTTAGCGGCGGCGTCGCTGCGACGCCTTCCTCCGCAGGTTGACTTCATTCTCCAGCCCGGGCTCCACGCCCTCTTCCCGCACCAGTTCCTCAAGGTACCGGCGCGCATCGGCCAACGACATCAGGTCGGTCAGACGTTCCCCACCGTCGACGATGACCGCATGGCCGACCACATCGCCGGGAGCGTACACCGGCTCGTGGGTCACCGCTACCAGACGGAAGCGGCCGCGTAGTTCCAGCTGATGGGTGTATTCCTGCATGTCTCATCTCCCTGATGGAATCCAGATGCCATTCCTGCAGCGTCTGATGATGCCTGCACGGCCGTGGTGGCGGCATGCACACAGCCCGTACGACAATACACGCTTGCACCGGGGAGATCGCAATGGACTGGGTAGAACGCGCACGCACGCTGGCGATGGAGGCCCATGCCGGCTAGGTCGACAAGGCAGGACATCCCTACATCGGCCACGTTGGCCGGGTGGCCGCTGCCGTGCGCGGCGATGATGAAGCCGAGGCGGTGGCCTGGCTGCATGATGTGGTCGAGGACTGTCCGGCCTTCGCTGGCCGGATGCAGGCCTTTCCCGCCCCGTTGCAGGACGCGGTCCGGCTGCTGAGCCGGACGTCCACGGCGGATGCCGACACGTACTACGCACGAATTTCGGCGGATCCGTTGGCACTGAAGGTCAAGCTGGCCGACATCGCCGACAATGCCGATGACGCGCGGCTGGCATCGCTGGATGCCGCCACCGCCGAGCGCCTGCGTGACAAATACCGACGGGCCCGGGCGGCGCTTGCCCCGCCGGCCACGCCGGCAGCACCACCCATCGAACACTGATTTACCCCCAGCCCGGCTGCTGCCTGTTGCGGTGCAGCAGTACAATGGAGCGCTTCCCCGCCCCTTTGCGCCCCCGAATGAGCCCCAATTCCCCCCTGGCCGCTCGGCTGACGCCGCGCCAGCGCACCCTGATCATCCTCGCCCTGTCACTGGGCGGCTTTGCCATCGGCACCAGCGAATTCGCCAGCATGGGCCTGATGCTGGAGATCAGCCGCGGCTTGTCGATCAGCGAGACGCAGGTCGGCCACCTGATCAGCGCATACGCCATCGGCGTGGTGGTGGGCGCACCGATCCTGGCCTTCGTCGGCGCCAGCTTCCCGCGCCGCAAGCTGCTGCTGGCGTTGATGGGGTTCTATGCCGTCGGCAATCTGGCCAGCGCATTGGCCCCGAACTACGGCACGATGCTGGTGGCGCGCTTCGTCGCTGGCCTGCCGCATGGTGCCTACTTCGGCGTGGCGATGCTGGTGGCCGCAGCGATCAGCCCGGCCGGGCAGCGCGGCCAAGCAATGTCGCGCGTGCTGTTGGGGCTGTCGGTGGCGATCCTGATCGGCAATCCGCTGACCACCTGGCTGGGCCAGCAGCTGAGCTGGCGCACCGCCTTCGCCTTGGTCAGCGTGCTGGCCATCGCCACGGTGGCGATGATCGCGCGCTTCCTGCTGCCCGATCCGGATGAGGTGCGGACCTCGCCGATGCGCGAGCTGCGCGCATTCAACACCACCCAGGTTTGGCTGGCGCTGTCGATCGGCGCGGTGGGCTTTGCCGGCATGTTCTGCGTGTTCACCTACCTGGCACCGACCCTGGTGCAGGTAACCGGCGTGGCCGAGTCGTGGATGCCGCTGGCGGTGGGCGTATTCGGCATCGGCGCGATCATCGGCAACATCGCCGGCGGCTGGCTGGTCGACAAATTCCACTTCAAGGCCGCCGCCGTGGTGCTGGTGTGGTCGATCGTGATGCTGCTGCTGTACCCGCTGGCCGCCGAATCGGTGTGGACCATCGGCCCGATGATCATCACCGTGGGCACGATGGGCGCCCTGGCTGCGGTACTGCAGACGCGCCTGATGGACGTGGCCGGCGAGGCGCAGACCCTGGCCGCCGCCTCCAACCATGCGGCGTTCAACACCGCCAATGCACTCGGCCCGTGGCTGGGCGGCATGGCGATCAGCGCCGGCTTCAGCCCGGCCACCACCGGTTACGTCGGTGCGGCGACGGCAGTCGGCGGCCTGCTGCTGTGGTGCGTGTCGGTGATGCTGGAGAAGCGCAGGGTTGCCATCGCCGGCAGCCGCTGAACTGCGCACGGTTCGTCAGCCGTCGCCCAGGCGACGGTGTTGCCCTGTAGGCAACATGCAGCACCGCGCTGGCAGCGGCTGCACACCGAACCTACCGCAGGCAATAGCTGAAGCGTTCGCCCAGTCCCATGGCCTCATCCTGGCGCTGCACCCGCTCAAGCACGTCGACGATCTGCTGGAAGCGAGGCCCCAGCGCCTCTCTGGAAACCTGATGGCCGCTCCAGGTCAGCTGCAGCGGGCGCTCGACGCTGGCACTCAGCAGATCCCAGAGGGCGTCGAGATTGTTCCCATAATCGCGCTCGACACCCAGTGCGAGCACCAGCCCCTGGTGGAATGCCCGCTCGCTATGGATGCGGCTGCCGTCCAGTTCGATGTCCATGGCGGGCTGCTCCGTTGCCAGCGGCGAGTGGAAATTCAACCTGCATGCCATCCCAGCCGCATGCGCAGGCCTGAAGTGTAGCAGCGGACCTCGTTGACTTCGCCACCGCGCTGGCCTGACAGCCTCATCACGGTGGGAAAACGAGGATGGAGACACCTGTCTGCAACCGAGAACACCATGCCGGACACCGGCCACTTCGCCATCCATGCCTTCGAGGCCGCGTTCAATATTTCCGGCGACGTGGAGCGCATCATTTCGCTTACCGTGTCATGCCGTCATTGTGCAGAAATCACCTGCGCCCAGGATGCAAACCTGTTGCACCTGCCGGGCGGTACGCTGTTCCGTTGTGATGCCTGTGGCTGCCACCAGGCCATCAGCAATGCGCGCCTTTCGGACTGGCAACTGCCGCCCCTGCTGGGCGTATGAGGACGTACCATGCCGTTGACTGAAGAACAGCTCACCATCCTGCGCGCCATTGCCGATGCGCGCCCTGTGGGAAGCGATGCGGCGACGTGGGCCGTGAAGGAAGGCCTGGCGGTGCAGGCGGAAGATGCGGATATCGATCTGACCCCACACGGGCGCGACATGCTGGCCTCCCAACCGGTGCGCTGACCGGGCAGCACTGGCATTCAGCATGCACATGCCGTGGTGAGCTCATCACGGCATTTGCGCGTTGGCGGTGCGACGAACACGCGGCGTAGATCCGCCTTGCTGCAGAGTTGCGCACGCCAGCTCCCAAAGCGCGACACAGCCCCCATGCACCGCCAGCTTTCCCCCACCTGCCACGATGCGATTGCCCTGCGGGCCGGCGCGCTGGGCAGCGTGCTGGGCGTGGCGCTGTTCAAGGTCTTTGCGCTGTCTGCGGCAGCGGCCGGCTCGATGATGACGGTCGGGCTGTGGCTGCTGGGATGTGTGCTGCTGGCGGCCTGGGCACTGGCGGCCTGCCTGACCTGCCTGGCCCTGAGTCGGCGCGTGTTCGTGTTGATGCTCGTGCTGTCGACGGTGTTCCTGATCTGCATTGCCTGACCCGCAGTCGGCAGCTTCCGAGCCCTCCCACAATTGTTATTCAATAACAAGTGCTGCCAGTCGGATTGCGCGTGCGCCGGGTCACGGATTGAATTCGATGGCCAGACCGGCCCTCTTGAGATGCCCCCCATGCGCCTGCTGCAGCCCCTGCTCCGCTCCACCCTCTGTGTCCTTGCACTCGCTTCGATCAGCGCCTGTGCCACCTATGACGATTCGGCCATGCACGCTGCCTGCCAGGAGTCGCCGCATGTAAAGGACCTGCCACCTGCGGTTGCTGCCCGCGAAAGCCGATGCAGCAAGAGCGTCGAGGTCTGGTCGAGCGAGCGCAAAGGCAGCGACCAGCCGCTGGACCTGAGCGGGAAGAAGAAGGACCTCTGAAAGAGGGCGGCGCAGCCCTGCGCGGGCTGCGCTGGAACTCAGGCAATCAGTTCCCTGCCAGCTGAACTCGTCCATTCCTGTACCGCCTGCGCCAGTCCTGCCGCATCGGCGCCATCACTGGCCCAGGCGACAACGCCGTCCGGACGAACCAGCAACGCCGACAGGCCCAGCGAATCGACGGCGGGCTGCGCGATGCACAGGATGCGCGATCGCTCGAGATCTCCTGCCGCGCACAACGCTGCAGCGGCATCGAACACCAGCAGCACCGCCTGCCCTGCTCGCAGCAGTTCGCCCATGCGGCGGCCATCGGCCAGCAGGAAATCCGGCGTGCTGCGACCGACCAGTGGATGGGTATGTCCCAGGTCCAACTGCTGGCCCACGCCCCACACACGCTCGGCGAAATACGTAGCTCCATCACGCGTTTCGACCAGATCGGCAACGATGGCAGCCAGTGCACGCGAGCCGTCACTCGGGCGCATAAGTGTGACCTGCCCGCGCGACCATTCCAGCACGCGCGCGCCGATCGGATGGCGTTCGGCCTGATAGGTATCCAACAGCGCATCAGCTGCCTCGCCGCGCACGACAGCAGCGAGCTTCCAGCCAAGATTCATCGCATCGCCCAGCCCCAGGTTCAGACCCTGCCCGCCCAGCGGCGAATGCACATGCGCGGCATCGCCGGCCAGCAGCACGCGACCACGACGATAGACGGTGGCCTGCCGTGCGCCGTCGGTCCAGGTGGTGGCCAGATGCAGTGCAGTGATCGTTGCTTCGCGGCAGGAGATGCGGCGCAGCAGCGCCTGAGCCGATTCGCGATCAAGTGGCTGGCGGTGGCCCGCACCGCCGTCGAAGTCGGCCAGGGCGATCGTGCCCGGCGGATTGAAGTTGCACATGCCCTGCGCGGTGGTGTGACGCCCCGGGCTGAGTACCGTCGGATCTTCCAGTTCAACACTGAGCGAGTGGCCGGTGAACTCTGGATCGGTACCAGCAAAGCTGAAACCACACTGCTTGCGCACGGTGCTGCGGCCTCCATCGCAGCCGACCAGCCAGCGCCCGCGGAAGGCCTGTCCGCCCGCCTCGACCTGGACCTCGCCGGCCCCCATCTGCACGCTCTGCACGCCTGCACCACGCAGGATCACTGCGCCCAGCACCTGCGCGCGCTCGGCCAGCACGGCCTCCAGCGCCTGCAGTTCCACCGCCATCTGCGTGCCGACCGGGCTGGGCAGGCGCCACGGCCAGCGACCGCTGTCGACATTGTCCAGTGCAAACGGAATACCCGCGAAGTGACCACCCAGCTTGCGTGGCTGCGAGAGCCAGTGCGCGGTTCCCGGCGGCGGCGGGCCCTTCTCCGGCTTCAGCACCTGGCCGGCTGCCACCGCGTCCAGCAGACCGCGCCGGTCGAGCGCCTCCAGCGTCGGGGCATTCAAACCGCGCAGCCCGAACGGCAGGCGCTTCAGCCGCGAATCCGGCGAGGCCGCCTGCTCCAGCACCAGCACCGCGCTTCCTGCCAGACACAGTTCACAGGCCAGCAGCAGTCCCACCGGGCCAGCCCCGGCAATGACGACGTCGTACCGCATTGGAAATCCTCGTGAGCACCGGGTCGGCGCTCTGGCGGTCGCAATGTTACACTCGGTGCACTTTTCCACAAGTGACCCGCCCATGCACCCGCCACCCGGTCGCCGCGAGCAGCGCAAAGCCGAGACCCGACAGGCGATTTCCGACGTCGCTACCCGGCTGATCATCGATCGCGGCTTCGAGGCGGTGTCGATGAGCGAGATCGCTGATGCCGCCGGGGTTTCGCGCAAGACGGTGTTCAACTACTTCGCCAGCAAGGAACAGCTGGTGTTCGACCGTGACGAGGAAGCGCGCCAGTTGCTGCGCGAGGGCATGGCCGCGCGCACGTCGATGACGCCGCTGGCCGCCTTCCAAGGACTGGTGCGGGAACTGCTGGACACCGGCCATCCGCTGCTGCGGATCAACGCCGGTGCGGCGTCGTTCTGGAAAACCGTGGCCCAAAGCACCGTACTGGTGGCCCATGCGCGGCAACTGCAGGCGCAGCTGACCGATGACCTGGCACAGCTGATGGCCGCGTCGGTGGGGCGGCCTGCGGATGATCCCGAGGCGCGACTGGGCGCCTCGATGCTGATGGCGTCGATGGTAGCCGCCTACGAACAGGGACTGCGCGCCCTTCCCTGCGGCGACGATCGGAGGCAGGCGATGCTGCCGCTGATCGTGCGCGGCGCCACCGGCGTGCTGGTGGCATTGGCCGGTACGCCGTATACGGATCCGACCGCGCGTCCATAACGCAATCGGGGGATGGGCACCCGCTCACTGCAAATGCTAATCTTTCTCATTTGCAGACAGGCCCGATACGCCCATGCCCCACTTCCTGCCCCACCGCAGCATTCTGTGCCTGGCGACGACACTGGCTTTTGCCACCCCCGGCTACGCCGCCGACGCCCCGCCCAGCCGCGTGCAGGAGCTGGACAAGGTGGAGGTGCGTGGCCGTGCACAGACGTTGTACCGGGTGGATGACGCGGCTGTCGGCACCCGCACCGATACACCGCTGGAACTGGTGCCGCAGTCCATCCAGGTACTGCCGCGCGAGCTGATCGACGACCAGGCTGCGCGCCAGGTGACCGATCTTTATCGCAGCATCAGCGGCATCAGCTACTTCAGCTATGCCGGGGTGACCCTGCGTGGTTTCCGCCAGGAGAACGTGCTGTATGACGGCCTGCGTGGCGACCCCTATGCGGGATTCTCGGTACCGCAGTTGTTCAACATCGAGCGGGTGGAGGTGCTGAAGGGACCGGCCGGCGCGCTGTACGGCGGCGGCGACGCTGGTGGCGTCATCAACTATGTGACCCGCAAGCCGAAAGCCACTGTCGAACGCCGCGTTGAACTGCAGATGGGAAACAGGGATTTCCGCGCCGGCTCGATCGAAGGTACGGGGCCGTTGAATGCAGGCGGCACGGTGCGCTACCGCGCCGGCCTGTATGGCGACAACGAGCAGGGCGTGCGCTGGAACACCGACAGTGAAAGCGTGATCGGCGATGCCTCGCTGGCCTTCGACGTGGGCGACACCGGCGAGCTGGTGCTGCAGTTCACCGACATTGCCCAGAACCTGGGCGGCAATCGCCTGCGCGGTGTTCCGGTCGATGACAAGGGCAATTTCCTGACCGACCGCCGCTGGAACCACAACGAAGCCAGCGATTTCCTGGACATGCGGGCCAAGGTGGCGCTGGCACAGTACCGTTTCGCGCCGCGCGACAACCTGGACGTGGATATTGCCGCGCGCTGGTTCAGCAACAACGAACACCAGATGTACCACGAGCCGATGGGCCTGATCGACCGCGACCGCGATGGCGTGGCCGAATGGATGACCCGGCAGCTGCGCAACCAGATCCGCGACAACGAGGCGTTCACCGCCAACGCCAATGCGGTGTGGCGGGTAAGCACCGGTCCGGTGGAACACAAGGTGCTGTTCGGTGCGGACGTGTACCAGCTGGATGCGGACTTCACCGCGCAGACTGCCAACAGCGCCGACCTCGCGCGCGGCGCCGGCCCGGTGCGTGGCATCGACCTGTTCAACCCGGTGTACGGCGCCAGTACCTGGCACGCTTACAACCTGTCCAGCCTGCCCTGGCGCAGCACCAGCACGCGCAGCAGGCGTTATGGCGGTTACCTGCAGGACGAGCTGGCCCTGACCCCGCGCTGGCACGTGCTGGCCGGCCTGCGCTGGGATGGGTTCAAGGACGATGACCGCCTTGCCGGCAGCAGCGTGGATGGCAACGACATCAGCTGGCGCCTGGGCAGTACGTTCACCGTTCGCGATGGACTGAACTTGTATGCCAACGTGGCCAGCGGCTTCGTGCCGCAGTCGGCGGCCAACCAGAATTCCGCCGCAGGCGGCCCGTTCGATGCCGAGCGCAGCAGGCAGTGGGAAGTGGGCATGAAATCGCTGCTGGCCGAGCGCCTGAGCCTGAACCTGGCGGCCTACCGTATCGACCGCAGCAACATCGTGCAGGCCACTGGCGAGGTCATCAATGGCGTGAACCAGCTGGCGGCGTTGGGCCTGGTGCGCAGCACCGGCATGGAACTGGATCTTCTGGCCGACGTGACCGAGCGCTGGGTGCTGAACCTGACCTACGCCTACAACGACGCGCGGGTGAAGGACGCGGGCCCCAATGGCATCACCAACGCCTCTGGCGATCGCTTCGCCAATGCACCGCGCAACAAGCTGGGCCTGTGGACGCGCTACGACCTGCCGGCGATCAACTCGGCCATTGGCTTCGGTGCCGACTACGTGGATGAGCGCATCAGCCTGGATGGCCAGCGCGTGAAGCCGTACACCGTATTCGACATGAGCTGGAAAACCACGTGGAAGCAGTGGCAGTTCCAGGCCAACGTCAAGAACCTGTTCGACAAGGTGTATGCCGCCAGCGGATTCATCGAGCGCAACGGCCATTTCCCGGGCGAGCCGCGCCGGGTGTATGTGCAGGCCGGTTACGCGTTCTGAACTGCGCAGCGCCGCCTTGCAGGGTCGAACCAAGTGCGACCCTGCGCTGTGACATTGACCCGATGCGTAATCATCCCATCCGCATCGCGGGATTGTCCCGCGCCTGGATGTCGATCTCCTGCTGACGCTGCATTGCCAGCTGTTGCCGTTCCATGCTGGCCGTCTCCATCTGCCGCAGCGACTGCTCCACCGGTACCTGCACTGCCACGTCCGTGGGCATCGATGCACGCAGGTGGGCGGGATCGTTCAGGTCTCCCTGCACCACGAACACGTTGCGGCCAGCTGGGCTGTCCGCCGTCTGCGCGCTGAGCAGCACATGGTCGGCACGGTCCAGGTTGTTCTGCCGGGCGAGGGCCATCACGCTGGCGGTCAGACGTTCACTGCTTTCATCCGGCGTGCGTCCTGCTTTGGCGTCAATGCCAGCGACATGCCCGCTGACCTGCTGCAGCAGACTGTACTCGGCGTGGTCCGGGCCAATGTCCGCCAAACGCGTTGGCGAACGCTGGCTGTCTGGCATGCCATCGACCGATGCAGTGAGCGGACTGCGGCTGATGGTTCGGTACGGATCTTCCGGGTGGAACTGGGTGGCCTTCTGCTGTCGCTCAAGGCGGACTTCGCGGGCGTCGTCGAGTTCGGCGATGCGGGCCGGATCGGTAATCTCGCGCAGCGAACTGTGGCCACCGCCGGAGGTGACACTGGCCCACTTGCCGTCCTTTTCAAAGTACAGCGCGTAGGAATTGAGGCCGCCGATGACGTTGGGATCGACCGAAGAGCGGCCGTCCAAAGCCTGGGTGACTTCATGGAACGTCAGCGTGCCGAGGTACTGGCTACCCTTGCTCAATCCCATCTGGGTGAAGGCATCGCGGCTGGTAGCTCCCACCCGAGGCAATCCGGCCCCGTCGTTGTCGAGCATGTTGCTCCAGATCTGCTCGAGCTTCTGCGGGCCACTCTTTTCCAGTGCGGCCTGAAGCAGCACGCGGGGTGTCCAGCAATTGGGATCCAGGCGATGCTGCTCGAACGCGCGGTCGTGCGCGGTCATCACATCCTTGCCGGGCAGGTTCAAGGCAAGATCCGGGCGCTGCTGCTGCGACCAGTACTGCCGCAACACGAGGTCCTGCTTGAGCAGACTCTGTCCGAAGGCTTCCCATTGCCGCTCACTCAACACCGCATTGGGGAAGCGTGAACCATCCTCGTGCTGCGTTCTCGCATGTTCCTGTGCGTAGCTGTTTGCCACCCGCCCCGGCAGGCTGTCGTTGCGCACAACGCCCAACGCCAGCGTTCCATAACCGTCTGCACCGGGAAGTTGCGAGAGATAGTTCCAGTAAAGCTCCCGGTTGCCCGAATCCGCATAGGCAGTGAGGATCCTGATGTCCTTCTGGGTCAGTCCACCCATGACTTACTCCTTGAATTGTCTTCGGATCACCTGGCCTTGGTGCGTGCCAAGGCATCCCGTACCGCGTCTTCCATGCGCTTCCAGTCCTTCAGGAATGCCCGCTTGTAGTTCAAGGTGATCGAGAGCTTGTTCTCGACATCCACAAAATAGTGCGTACATCCTGCAGCCACCGGATCGTCGAGGTCGATGACCTGATCGCCTTCCAGGCGCACGCCATCACCCCGGAACGAGGTGGTCTCGCACTTTATGAATGTGGTGAGCTGACCATCTTCGTTGCGCGCAACATACCAGTCATCTTCATAGGCCGGGTTTCGAACAGGAGGCTTGCCGTAGCGAGCCTCGTAGTCCTTTGAGTAGCGGGCCATCTTCTCTTCATCGATGGCATAAGGGACCAGCCCCAGCGTCGCTGGCCGGGCAATCCGCAGGTCCAGGCGTGCCCGTGGATCATCACGTTCCACCGATCCCTCCTCGGTGAGGGCCTCGTTGGACGACAGTCGCGCAAGCGACGTTTCGATTGGAATCCTGTCGATGTAGTTCACCGCCACCGCGATCTCCTTGCGGAAATCATTGGTCCTCGGATTCGCCCGTGCGCCCGGCGCGGTCGGCCTCATGTCCGGCCATTCGATCACCAGCGTCACCCCCTCCCCCGGCCATGGCGCAATCTGGCTGTCCAGATAATTGGCGGGGATGCGGAAGGTATTCGGACCCAGCTTCACATCCACGGGCGCGTCGGTGTAGGTGTGGCCGTTGAGGGTGCGGCCGGTCTGCGTTGCGCCAGACATGGCGGGATTCCTTTCGTGTTCGGTGGATGGCGGTCGTGCGCAGGCACTGGCGCTCACAGCGACGGCGATTGCGAGTGCCAGGCACCGGCCGGAGGACATCGAGGGCATCGGGCCATTCCATTGCGGGGTTTGGTTCCACTATAGAAAGATTGAGATCGGTGGAACAGGCCCCGGGAATATCTCTTCAGGCATTTCGAACACTTCCGAAGTCGGCGTGACCTCGGTCCTCCGGTTCACAGACTGCTCAACGATCGAGCGACCCGGGATCCAGGTTCCGATGAATGAATCGACCAGCTTCATCCCACTCGGGCGGTGAAAGGTCCATTGATTCCGGATCGACAGCGTATTGATCCTCTGTCAGCGCCTGCAGGCTCTGCTGAATCGCTGTACGGAATGAGGAGACGTCAAAGTCCTTCGGCTTGCGTGACTGGCGACTCCAGTTGTCGACCGTGTGCAGTAGAGTGGAGCTATAGGCAACCCATTGAGCGACTGCATCGAGATGGCAGACCTGCGTCCATTCAAGCTGACCAACCGCCAGGAACGCGTGCTTGGATCGGTAATAGCGCGTTAGATCGCGTGTCGCCGCCATGGATTGCAGAACGGCTTCATCGTCCAGCACACCGCCCATGCGATGCATCTCAAATCCGAAAATGAAACGGGTAACGGCGGTACCGAACTCCTGGGCGGCCAGATCCTTCTGCAGGTGCGCTTCTACCCGGTTGATGTCGATCCGCCAAAGTCCTTGACTGACATCGAAACGCCATCCCTGCCTAAGGGCAGTGGCTTCGAAACATCCAGGTGACCAGGCTATCCGGTGCTCGAATTCCATCGGGGAATGTTCCTCTGCGATCCGTGCAAGGGGTACAAGAGGCAGCGCGTCGGCTTTTCCGGGAAAATGCCCCGCAGCTTACTGGTCTCGGGTCAGGCGAAGATTACCGTCGGAGGGAAGCAGCACGCGGTACACCTGACGCTCGCCCGCGCCCAGCGTCAGATTCTGCGAGGTGGAAATGTTCGGGCAGAGACCACCGCCCGTTTCCAGTTTGAGGAAGTAGGCTCCCGGAACAACATGGAGCGTGGCTGCCTCGCCCTGCCTGATTGCCATCACCTTCTCGTTGTTGAGAGAGATGTCATGCGAGCAACCGGAGCCAAAGTAACCTTTGTCACGGCTGATATAGATCGTCGCCGAGCGCTCAGCAGACTTCTGCAAGTACTGCGGCAGGTAGACCCGCTCGGAAGGGATCGGTTTGGCCTGGGCCTCCGTCACTGGCACCGTAGAGCATCCGGCCAGCGAGAAAAGAGCGGCTGCAAAGGTCAGCGCTACAACATTCTTCATCCATTTCCCCAGATCGTTTTCCCGGAGTTTACCTGAGAGTCCAGCGGATCAGAGGGCGGGGAGCACGGGTTCACCGCCCTCATCCTGTCCGTGGCAATGCGCCGGCAAGTCAAGGGACAAGACAGCGCTCTACCTGCAGCGACAGTGCTTCGCAGGCATCGAACAGACCATCAACCAGGGCCGCCGACGGATAGAAGCCCGGATCGTCGTTCTCCCGCGCTATATGTGCGGCGTGCAGCATGGCGGTGAGCGCGGTGATGCCCGATGCGCTGCGGGTGGCCAAGGCCAGATCGAATGCGCGGCCGGGTGTGAGGCGGGTTTCGCTCCAGGGCGCGCCATCAGCACGACGGCCTTTGCCGTGGCTTTGCAGGAACGTGAAGAACACCGACGGCGGCGCGGACTCGGCAGCATCGCTGAGTGCGTCCTCCATCTTTTCGGCGAGTGCATTGGGAAGATCGCGCACGGCATCGCCGAGCAGCGCGTGCAGACGGGGATAGTCGGGAAGCAGGTCAGACATGGTGGCAACCTCGCGGTGTAGCCACCTGCAGATGCAAGGTGGCGGACGGTGCGGGTTGGCGTGCCGGATACGTACCGCTAAAGCCGGCGGATCGAGAGATCCCCACGCACCGCCCGCCATGAACTGGCAGACGGTGCATTGTCGTGATTGCAGTTGTGACTGCAAGCACGACCGGTAGCGGTACGTAAGTTCGGGACGCCAATCCCGGCCGAGGCAGGTGCCTTGGCGAGGCCATGGTTGACTCGCTGCGACGGCGATGAAAAGCAAGGAAAGCTCGTATCAGTGCGTGCCTGCGGCTATCGCGTCATGAGATGCCGACTTGCGCATTGAATGGCGCATTTTGCATATCGGATACCGGTGAGGATCTGGACGGGCCATGCGCAGCGTAGCGCTATAAGCGACACGTATCGCGCGAAACGCTGCGAGATACGGGCACACCTATCCTCAATGCGCAGAACGTCGCAATCTACCCCGTCTTCGCTTGGTATCTCGACCCGACATTCGCACCGCGCTGTGCACCCTTCCACTGCTGGCCGCGAGCTGCGCCTTGCCTACCAGACAGCCCGAGGCCGCTGACGTAGAGCCCGCGCCCACCGAACAGGTGTTCCCACTTGCCGATCAGGGGCCCTCAATTGGCAATGTCGTCGTCACGCGCGATATAGGTGCGATCAACGGAATGTGCGCCGTGGGCGTCGTGGTTGACGAAGAGATCGCCCCCCCAATCCAGCTGAGACGGTGACCCTTACCCTGAAGCCAGGTCGGCATCTGATGACCGAAACGGTGCTTGAGGCCTCGGGCCTGTGCGCGCTGGGCGTGACCAAAGCTGCGATGGCCAAGCGGCGCTCCATAGAGATCCTGATGGATGCGGGCACCACGCAGAAGTATCGGCTTTCCTACCTGACGGTCGATTCTTCTCCGGTGATCGAGCCCGTGTTCTGACGACACTTTCTCGTTGCAGTAGAAATGCAAACGCCCCTTTCGGGGCGTTTTTGCATTCTTGGCGGAGAGAGTGTCTGAATTTAGGGCGTTCCCTTGCTTCCGTGCGCCTTCGTGAAACCAGTCTCAGCCCTTGCGCCAGCTAGGTTTCACCATCCGGGTTCGTTCGCAGGCTTTCGCGTGAAGTCGCGTCTGCCGGGTGGGTACATGGATGGGTAGGAAATGGGATTGAAGATCAATCGTCTGACGGCGAGACGGGTGGCCACGGTTACCGATCCGGGCTACCACGCCGACGGCGGCGGCCTGTATCTACAGGTCACCGCCTCGGGAGCTAAGAGTTGGGTATTTCGTTATCGCTTTGAGGGGAGGCGCCCAGAGATGGGACTTGGCCCGCTGCATGTGATCGGCCTAGCCGATGCGCGGGCGGCGGCTGATGCCGCGAGGAAGATGGTGCAGGCCGGCCAAGATCCACTCGCGGGAAGGCGAGCGGCGGCGGCCGCCACGGCCAGCACCCCCACGTTCTGGGAAGCCGCCACTGCATACATCGCGGAGCGGCGGGCCGGCTGGAGCAATCCGAAGCACGGCGCCCAGTGGACCAGCACCCTGGAAACCTACGCCAAGGCGATCATCGGTGACCTTCGCGTGGACCGGATCGAGACCGAGGACGTGCTGGCGGTGCTGCGGCCGATCTGGACCACCAAGACCGAAACAGCCAGCCGGGTGAGACAGCGCATCGAGGCCGTCCTGGATGCCGCGACGGTCCAGAAGAAACGCACCGGCGAGAACCCAGCCAGGTGGCGCGGGCACTTGGCCATGATCCTGCCCAAGCCGACAGCGGTGTCCAAGGCAGAGAACTTCGCCGCCCTGCCCTACGCCGACATTCCAGCGTTCATGGCCACCTTAGCGCGGCGGCATGGTGAGGCAGCGCGGGCCTTGGAGTTCACCATCCTCACTGCAGCCCGCACCGGAATGACTCTCGGAGCGGAGCCTGGAGAAATCGACCTGCAGGCCGGCACGTGGACAGTGCCGGGTAGTCGGATGAAGGCAAAGGTTGAACACACAATTCCGCTGCCGACTCCCGCGCTGGCTTTGGCCAAGCTTCGCATGAAGCGCGCGCTCCTGTTCCCCAACGACGTTACGGGCGATCCGCTAAGTGAGAACGCCATGTTGGCCTTGCTCAAGCGCATGGGCTTTGGGCACATCACTGTTCACGGCTTTAGGTCGACGTTTAAAGACTGGGCTGGCGAGACTACCGACTTCCCTGATGATCTATCAGAAGCGGCTCTGGCCCACAGAATTCGCGACAAATCGAAAGCTGCTTACAAGCGCGGAACGATGCTGGAGAAGCGGCGAGTATTGATGGAAACGTGGGCGGACTATTGCAAAGCAGCTGGCAAGAAGCCTACTTGAAGAGGTCCAGCTCTTTGGATATTTCGCGGCGTTTCTCCTCCAAGAGAGCTGCGTGAACGAATCTGTGAATCTCAATGATCTGCACTGGGATCAGCATCGCTCTGATGATGGAAACGGCCAAAAATCCAAAGGCGACGGGAATTGCATAGCCACTCAATGCGGGAGAAATCTCATGAAATCCAGTGACAATGGATACCGATGCCAGGCTCATAAAATGGCAAGCCAAGGTCGCCATCTGACTTACTAAAAGGTGATTGCTTTTCGCCGCCACGTGACGAAGCTGCTCAAGGGTCAAGGACTTTGCGACATCGATCTTCCCGCTAAACAGCATGGTAGCAATCATGAAACCGCAAAATACCGACAATGCCGTTATGGTGTTCTTCCATATCTCAGAATTGCCACCATCCAACCCAAACATCACGACAGAGATGCTTCCCAACCAAGAGCCGACTGCAAAAATCCAAAAATAGAATGCCGCGTATCTAGCCCTCATCGCACGATGAGGCCAAGCCTCCGACGTAGCAACCTTCATGGTCGCTAGAGCGGCTTGCACGTCATCAGGAAACTTGGTCATGGAAAGAATCACACTCTTATGCCGCGATGAATTTTCCCTGCGAATCAATGATTCTGAGATTCTCATCATCAGGGCTCGCAAGCCGTTTCAGATAATTAACCATCTCCGTCTCAATCTCCGAGATTACTGGCACACCAGGTCGAACAGCCTGAACTTCTACCCGAGCCCTCTCCCGATACTCATCCAAATCCTCGCCCAAAGAACTGTCATCGTTGAATACCACACTGATCCCTGAAAGCCCAGTGGCACCCTCCCTCTCATGCACCATTTCAAGAATCTTATCGGGATCGAGAGGCTCATCATCAGCCGCCTCAATCGTCGCAGAAATTACTTTCGTCTTTCCCAAATTCTTACTCTTAATGAACGCCTCAAGCGCGCCACCGAATGACTCCGCCTCTGGCGTAAACGAGCTCGCGACGCGAGCAACAACCTTTTTCACGCCGCCCTTCGAGGCGGCCAGGTAGAGGAATCCCCTGTTCGGCGCATCGACAAGGTTCATATTTGCAAACTTGGGATTGACGTGCCTTCGGACCAAATCGCGGATTGCGGCAACGGCCAGACGCTGCGAGCCTGCCACCTGACCAGCCTCAACGATCAGCGTCTCCCCGTAGACAAGACAGGCGAAACGCTCTAGAACTTTCGCTTCTCTTCCGTTTTCATCCGTGATGGGTTCCGCGGTAATTTTGGCCTTCAACTCTTCGAAATCGATTGCGATCTGATCCGGGGTATGCCCTGCTGTATAGAAATAGGCATGGAACATCACGAAAGATCCGATTTTATTCTTACCTTCAACCGGCTCCAAAAAAAGGCAGCGTTTACCTTCTGCAACCTTTTCCCGGATTGGATAATGTCTATCCCAGATGGTGGTTGCCTTGTCGAACACTTCGGCCAAGACCACGTGAGCATCGACCGGCAGAACTGCCGGGTATCGCACACTATCAATCGGAACAAGTTTTTTTACCTGAAGCGTACGGGCAACCTTTCCCATTGTTACAGCACCCCCTGTGACGTAGGGGGCAATCATCGACGACCCGCGTCGTCCAATGCAACCTGAACACCCGGCCGAGTCACTGAGAGTCGCTTCAACTGCTGCACTAGCGGTTAAAGCGCATTCCAGTCGTGCCTCGCACTGTCAGCCTCCCGAAGGATCGCAAACCGGCTCCCGGCCAGGCGCGGAATTCCTACCGGCTAGTAGCCGCGCAGCACCCGCGCGCGCCCCGCCCGCACCCACGCCTTCAGCGGATCCTTCGCCCTGGGCTTGGTCACCACTGGCGGCCTGCGCGGCTCGAGCGCGTCCTTGACCCGCTCCAGCTCCGCCGTCCCTGCCTCGGCCAAGCGGCGGGCCTGTTGCTGCTGCTCGCGGGTCGGCGGCAGGCCGGGCATCGGCGGCGGCGGCCTGCGCCGATCAGGCTTCGGCGTGCCAGGCGCGGATGCCACGGCCACGCGGAGCCCAAAAGAGAGGGCACCGGATCCCGGTGCCCTTCTTAGAAGACAGCAACTTAGGCGCCAGCAACGCCTACGAGGTAGTGAGGTTGGCCCTCATCCAGTCCCTGACGCTTTCCAGCTTCGCTCCGGTCTTCGCGTTGAAGGTCTTTTCCATTCCCCAAGATACGCCCCTGCCCTGAGCGAAGGCAGCGCGGTACTTCTTGATCATATTCGACGGGTCGTCTGCCAACTCCCGCATCAATCGCGGAACGTCCCACACAGCGAAGTCGAAGGGGCTGCCAAATTGTTCTTCCAACATGGCCGGCAGCGCTTCATACCGAATCGTGTCACCCGCCAGATAGACGATCTCGTTGCGAATCGCGGGCGTATGGAAGACGATCTGAGCGGTCATTGCGCCAATGTCATCCGGCGTGGTGAGCGTCACAGCGTTGGTTCGGGAACCCAGGGCATTCACCCTCTTCCCCTTAAGATCGATGACACCAAATTCGGGCTCGAAGAGATAGCTAGTGAACATCCCGGTGGAAATGACAACCCAGTCCATCGCGGACTGCGAACGCAGATAGTCGCGCACATCGAGCTGGGCATCGAACAGATCCTGCGGACCACCGCGCCCGATTGCGTCGAAGTCCACACCGAATTGCCAAGGGAAGTACCTCGGGATACCCGACTTCACTGCAGCACGCGCAACCTTCATCGGCGTGTCGCGGCCAGCCGCGTAGCCCGTGCAGCCAATCACAGTGTCGTACTTGGAGAACATGGCCGCCAATTCGTCCACAGTGGCAGCCACTAGGTCGCCAGACACAATGGCCACACCCAGCGAGCGGATCTCATCAACCACAACGCGCTTCTCAGGCAAGTCCGAAGCAATGGAAGCGGATCGGAGCATCACGCTGATGCTTGCGCCATGCTCCTTCCCTAGACGGGCGAGATTACGAATAACTGGCATTCCGAGCTCACCGGCACCCAGGACCAGGATCGCGCGGGATTGGATCGGGGTAGACATTCAAACCACCATGTGTGTGTACGATGGCGGCGATTCTGGCCCCCTCCTCATCGCGACGTAAGAAGGCACACCGATGATACCGACCGTACCGTTCATGAGTTCTGACGAGCTCCTGCGGCATTCCCAATCGATATGCGACGGCATGAGCGCGGACGACGACGGCCTTCGGCGCGAGGTTCTTGCGCACGCTGGCAGCCGCTGGTCGCTTGGCATCATTCATGCCTTGGGCGTGTACGGAACACTGCGTCACGCCGATGTTGCGCGGAGGATGACGGGAATCACCCAGCGCATGCTGACACGCACCCTCCGCCAGCTGGAAAGGGATGGCTTGATCTACAGACACGATTTCCGAGAAGTTCCCCCTCGCGTTGAATACAGCATCACCCCGCTGGGCAAAGACCTTCTAGTTCTGATGATCCCCATGTGGACTTGGGTCGTGCAGCACGCCGAGGAGTTCCGACACTGCCGCGAGATCTACGACAGCAACCACGCCTCCCCTGTACCTGACTCGCCTCGAGATAACGAGTCTCAATAGCGAGGAATCACCTGTCCTCGTCCGGCCCTTACCCAAGCCTTCATCGGGTCCTTCGCCCTGGGCTTGGTCACCGCCGGCCGCCGGCGAGGCTCCAGCGCTTCCTTCACCCGCTCCAGCTCCTTCGCCCCCGCCTCGGCCAGACGCCGGGCCTGCTGCAGCTGCTCGGGGGTCGGCGGCGGGCCGGGCAGCGGCGGTAGAGGTTCCCTCGGCGAGTCGTCCACCATCCGAGCCACAGCGGCTCGCAGGCGCAGCTCTGGGTAGAGCCTGGCCGCGCACCAGCGCTCGGCGTACCGCTTGCCCTGGTCGACGCTCGCCGCCCATACATCCTTGGTCTGCCACATCTTCCGAGCATCGAGGTGCACGCGCACCCCGCGCTCCTTCGCCGGCGAAACCTGGGAGATCTGCCGGCCACTCCACCACAGCACCCATGTGTCCCTCAGCTGGACCCAGCCGGAGGGTGGCGGTGCAGTGCGGAAACCTTGATAGCCGTGCATGGGAAGCATGGCCGGAAGGATACGGCCGGCGGTCGCAAAGGCTGCGACAAGAGCGAGCCAGGGGGCTGAACGGTTGCGGATAGAGTGCCGGGACTAAAATCTGCGAGCCGGCGCATAGCGCAAAGCTCCACCACAACGGAGGCTGTACACTGCGGCACCATCAAAAGGACGCTAAGGAAACGGGCATGGCCGACACAGGGTTGTTCCTCCTCAGCGACGTCCTGGGGCAAGAAGACGACAGTGGTCGGCTGCTGCAGGTAACCCAAGTGGTGTGCCGTTGTCTGCAATGCTCATCCCGGTTCACCGGACGGCCCAATGAAGGGCTTCTCGATCTCCCCGGTGGCGCAATTCTTAGCTGCCCCAAATGCCCAAATCGGCAGGCTATCAGCCTGGCCAGATTCGCCGACTTCTTGCAGAAGAGCGCTTGAACCTCAAACGCTCGTAAATTCGGCTGGCATCGCCGCTCAAGCGGCGATTGCGTACGGTTCGACCAGCGCTCTCAGCAAGTCCATCCCGGTCGCGCTCGGGGCATCGGAATCGCTGCGCTGCTTGAAGCCGGTCCAATCTGCATGAGCAAGGCTCCGCAGCTCCGACGACTCGACAGGGAGCCAGCGCATCGGCCAGAACGGAAGACGCCGGTAGCCCGCCCGCCCTCGCTGCAACTCGACCAAAGCGGAATGGCTCCTTGCACTCAGAACTCGGGAATAGGCTACCGACAGCCCATCCTCTGGCCCTTCGAGATACTGAAAAAACCGCTCTCCGTCGAAGAGCAAAACGCCCGTCACCCCCGCATCTCGATTGAACCGGCATGCGTCATCTACGATCGCATCCAACTTGCCGTCAGACTGGCCTAGTCCCCCCTGCGCGATCGCCGGACTGACCTCGCTCGCATACACAATGGCCCTGATGGGCATGGCGCACCTCCTCGCTGAGAGGCAAAACCCTAACAGCCGAGGCCGCAAATCGGTGTAGATGTATGGGCAGAATCCATAACGCTTCAGCTTCAAACTCTTACTGAATTCGGACTCTCGTCACAAGATCACCTCGTCCCACCCTGCAACATGCAATTGACTCCTCGGTACACGGCCATGCCAGACACAGGTCTTTTCTACGTTCTCAACATCGACCCGATGCGCGATCAGCAGGGGAACATCGAAAGCGTTATCGCTATCAGCGTGCGATGTAACAGCTGCCAGCACGTCACCGACTCGACAGGCCCGAACCTCCAATCCATACCGGGCGGTACGCTCCTCGCCTGCGCCAAATGTGGGGGACGCCAAGCGGTCAGCAACGCGCGGCTGGTCGAATGCGACCACATCTTGGGTACTTCCCTTTCCCAACAACAGGGCGTCTGACGAACGAGCGACGGGCCAGTCGTTCAGAAGTGCAGGCGCCAAGCATGCACGTCAGATCTGCCGCTTTAGAGCGCCAACTTCTTCATCCAGAGGCATCGCCGTCTTAACCCGCCTACGCGCATGTTGAGTGCCAACATCACCCTGTTGGAGTACTTGCCATGAACGACATGAAGGAAAGAAAGCTGCCAGAGAAACTGCCCTTCAACCCCACGACCGACGTTGACGATGCTTCAAAGGCTCACACACCGGACGTGCGTCGCAATGACAAGGCCAAGTGGAAAGAACACGACATGCCAGACGAAGGAAACGGCCCAAAAGCTAAGCCCGAAGACTATGAACGGCCAGACCCTGACCCAACCGCTGGCTCGGCCAATAGATGAAGACTCCTAGGCGGCCAGCCGGTGCTCGTAGAACGGGTGCCGCTTGTCGTCAAAGATCCGGTACAGCGCCGCCAGATCGGCAGGATCAGGGTTCAGCCAAGCGTCGACGTGCTCGGGCTTGATGTTGATGATCGTCCGGTCGTGGCCAGCGGCGGCCACCTCGGGTTCCGGATGGTCTGTGATCGCGGCAAACGACAGCAGATCCGGCTCCTTGCCGGCCGGATCCAACCAGTGCGACCACAGGCAGGCCACCAGCATCGGCTCGCGCGTGCGCGGGGTGAACTGCACCACCTGGTTCTTGCCGTCCGGCCCCTCCACGTTCTCGTAGAAGGTATCGACCACCATCAAGCCGTGGGTGTGGCCGAAGGCCGGCGCCCAGAACTTCTCCAGGCTGTCTCGGCGGGCGTTGTAGGTGCCGGGGAAACGCTGGTCGTAGTTGGCCGGCTTGCCGGCCAGGCGGCACTGGTAGCGCATCGGCTTGATCGTCAACTTGCCGCCGTCGGAGACAATCACCGGTGCGTAGACCCCGGGGAAGATCCGGCTATCCCGGTCCTTGCCCTCGGCGCGCTTGAGGTCGGCCAGCTTGCCCATCGCGCGCTCGATCTTGTTCCCAGCGATGCGCACGTCTTCCCCGGCCTTCTTCGTCTCCTTGACCTGCAGCGATCGCTCCGCATCGGCCAGCCGCTTGCGGTTGGCGAAAAGCTCCTGCTCCAGAATGGCGGCCTCGGCCTGGTTCCACTGCTGGATCTCCGCCCACACGGCCCGCTCTGCCGCGCTGGTGCCGGCCCGGAATGCGTCGTCCATCGCCTTCGGGGTCTTGGGCCGCTTCTTGCCCGGGTCATGGGCGTAGAGCGCGGCAAATTCCTGCAGCGACACGGTGGCACCGGTCATGCGGACCAGCTTCTGGTAGGCGGCTTCGATTTGGGCGGAGTAGCACATGGCCGCAATCTGGCCGCAGACCGCGTTGCGACGGCGTGAGGGCCGCGGTTACGCCCCGCCTTCCAGCACCGCAATTCGATCAATCAGCGAATCAATCGTCACCTGCATCTGGCGCTCGCGCTCCACACCTTCGCGATGTGCAGCCACCAAGTACGCAATCAGCTGGTCGGTTGCCCAACCGGCGTATTTCTCTTGAATCACATCTTCAATGATGACTTCGGGGGTATGTTCACGCATCGCATCGTCAGCCATCACGAATGCACGATCCGTTTTGCCGCCATCGCCGAAGCTCTCAAGGTAGCGACCGATGCGGGTGTTCAAGCCCAGCAATGATTCGGTTGCATTCTGGATGGGACGCAGCGATTCGGGGTCTTTAATCTGCGGATCGGAACCGCCGTTGATGAAGCTTCCGGGCGCGGTGGCGTTTCCGTTTGGGAGGAATCGGAACCGCTGGTTACCGATCAGGATGTCTAGACTGCCTGATCGGTTAAATTCAATGATCTGCTGAGGAGTAGCATCAACCTTTCGCTGCAGACGCCAGTTGAAAGCAGACCAAGAAGTGCTACTGGCGTTCTCCTCGCGGTAGTAATGCATTTCCAAGGCATCAGAATTATCCCCGGGACGGGATTCCCAGCGGCCGAGGGTATAACCAGCATACAGGCCAGCAGGCACAGTAGGGCTTACCGCAGACAGCTGAACGGTAACCACGCGCACCCCACCGGCCACCTCTAAATTGAAAGAGGCGGCGTAGGCGTTCCACTGCTTGCGCGTGTTGGTGGCGCGGTTCACAGCTTCGGTGTAAAGAACGCTTGCGTCCGATGCAATGGTCATGTTCACGTTGGGCGAAGTGCCGGTGACAATCGCACCTTGCACGTACAGATCACTCGTAATGGTGCCGCCCGTCTTTGGCAGGGCCGCATTGGCGGTAGTCTGCGCGGCCACGGCCTTGCCGTCCGCAGTCTCTGCTGCTGTACCAGCATCGGTAGCTTTGGTGTCAACCGAAGTGATGCGGTCATTTGCTGCATCAATGCGGGCACCGAGTGCGGTGTCTGCTGCCGTGCGCGCGGCGATCTCGTTGTCCAGGCGCCAGCCTGTCTCTCCGCCGCCGGCCTCCAACGCCACCAGACGCGCCTCGGCATCTTGGAAGTTGTCGTTGCAGATCTCAAACGCGGTGAAAGCGTCGTCCCCGGGCTTGCCATCTGGCTGGATGGTCGTTTGATCGATGAATTTCTGCGGCATATGTGTTTCCTGTTGGAATTGCCCACGGCAAAGCAGGCCGAACTTGTCGGCCTGCGCTATGGGCTGTTTCAGTTTTCGACCGAGATCACCGCGAGACTTTGCGTGATGGTCTGCTGCTGGAAGGTGCCGGATGTGTGGGTCACGTCCTGGGCAGTGAAGCCAGAGATAACTGCCCGGTACTGCATCGTTTCAGAGCTAGGGCTGGTGTCGTTCACGGTGAACGATCCGCCCCAGTTGGACACGGCGCGACGGCCGCAGGGTTTGGGTCATCAAGCACTTCACCCGCATCGACACTTCGGACCTGGACGGCCCGAGCTGGGTCGAGGGGATGGCAAGGCACACGCTGGGAGACGGCAGCGCCGTCAATGCCGACGCAGACGGATTTGAAGTGGTCGCCACTGGCGAGCGCCTGGTTCGGCTGTAGCCCATCACGCCACCTCAATCGGGGCTATTCGGTCAGCATCGGGGTCGTCGTTGGCGGGCTTGGTCGGCTCCTGCTGCCCGGTGTGCCCAAGCAGCTTCCTCACCTCCGGCAAGGCCGGGACAATGTCCTCATCTGCCCAGCCGCTCACCTGCTCGACCGGCAGCTGCAGCACCTTGGCCAGCTGCTTGTCCGTCGACAGGCCCAGCCGGGCGCGCAGCGCGCGCTTGGTGGCACCGCTGCTGGTTACTTGGCGCCCTTCGGCGGCCTCGCCTTCACCAAACACATCCGGCCTAAGCACATGCCGCGACACTCCGGCCGCAGCTTCGATAGCCAGAATGTGCCGCGCAGCCACTGGACGACGGCCTGTAGCCCATTGGGACACGAGCGCCGGATGCACGCGGAGGGTTCGGGCCATGGCAGCTTGTCCGCCGAGCACTTCAATTGCCTTAAGGATTGGCGTCGTCATGCGGCAAACATAGCAGTGCTATCTATCTCTGTAAATAGCACTGCTGATCGCGACTATGAACCCAGTCAAATAGCATTGCTATATGCCTAGGCCAGCCAACCCCAAAACCCCCGAAGGGCTTGCAATCACTGGCGCCCTCGCCGCGTCAGGTCATACGCAAGCCGCGGTGGCGGAGCGCCTGGACGTAAGCCCTGGCTTCATCTCGCAGTTCGCGAGCGGCCATCGCCCGGTCCCTTGGGACAAGGCCGAACTTTTAGCAGCTGTCATAGGCTCCGAACCTCATTTGGTCAGTGCCGAGTACGCACGACTTCGTGAGCACTTTCAGGTGTCGCAACCATCGCGACTGAACGAAGCTATCGTTCTCAACGCCATCGGAGTTGCTCGGAAAGCACTGGGTCTGGCCACCGGCGAAATATTCGACGTTGAGCAGGCTCCAGATCTTTTCGCCCAAGCAATCCGAGTTGCGCTTGCTGCTGAAATGCGAAAGGAGGGGGGAGCTGTTGATGGATCTGGATCGGGAGATGGACAAGCTGGCGGAACTGATCGCTTTGCGCGCCCAGCGAAAGCTGGGGGTAAAGCCGAAGCTGGCAGCGGTAGGAAGCGCCGCACGGCCTGACAAAATCAGGGCCGCACAGATGCTGGCGGAAGCACAGACCAAAATGGATGTGATGGTGCGCGAGTCCCACTGCAGGATGATTCGCCACCTAGTGCGCCGCTGGGGCGGGCAGATGCAGGTGGTTGTCGATCAAGCGTGCTTCGGACTCGCAGGTATTGAGCAGCTTCCAGACGAAGATCTCATCCAGCTTCACAAGGACTTGGAGCGCGCCCAGGATTGCATCCGCGATGGTGTTTCGTTTGAGGATGCCGGCTTGCTACGGAGCCGCTACGGGTAACGACTGGGGTGAGCGTCCGCCGCTCGCCCTAGCAAATCCTGAACCTGTTAATTATCAAATTGAAGTTTAGATAGCATTGCTGTTGACGCACTTAGATAGCGTCGCTATTGTTGCCCTGTCGCCGAACACCGCCCCATCCCGGGGCGCGGCGCAGGAGATCAACCATGGCCACTCTGGCCTTCAACACCGAAACCGCCCCCGGCACCGCCAAGGCTGACACGGTCAGCGGGAAGGTCGTCCAGAACTTCGGCGCCGCCCGGATCTACTACACCGCCGACGAGGCAACCGCCGCAGCGCGCGCCCTGATCGCCGCTGCGCAGCAGCTGCGCGACGAAAGCCAGGGCGCCGCCGCATGAGCGCCGTCATCGCCAACCACTCCCCCGTGCAGCGCGCGGCAGCCGCCGCCGGCATCGTGCGCCGCGCCGCTCGACGCTGGGGCGTGCGCCCCGAACTGGTTCGCTACGTGGCCGGTCACGCAGCCGCCGGCGTCCTCCTGCACGGCCAGAGCGTTGCGGGTGCCGTTGCCGCCGCGCGCCTCGATGCGCGCGCCCAAGGCGGTGCTGCATGAGCGCCACCACCATTCCAGACTTCGCCGTCATCGAAGTCCCCGGCTGCGGCATGCGGTTGCGTGCCATGCGGGATCCGGCTGGTTGGAGCGTCTCGGGCTGGCGTCGCACAAAGGGCACCAGGGTCATGGTCATGTTCGCTTCCGCCGATGGTGCGCCCACCTTCAGCGAGAACGCCGGCCAGCATCACGTCATCGTGGACCGCGCCTATGTGGCGCTGCCCGCCACCTCCAGCAGAAAGCTGCGCGCCTTCATCAGTGAAGTGGAGGGCCAGTAATGCGCCACCTGGCACTGCCCTTCTACTGCGCCGTCATCGTCTTGCTGCTGCTGGCGCTGCTCGCGCGCGCCATCTACACCGGCGCCGCCTCGTTCGTCTTTCCGTGCGCTGCAGGCATCGGCTACTTCGCTTGGTGTGGCCTGCGCGACCTGGTCCGGAACTGGCCAGCGTTCCGCGAGGAAATGCGGCAGCGCGCGTCAGAGCGACAGCGCGCGCCAATGCCCGCAGACGACACCCACTGAGCAACCGCCCGCCCGAGCAACCGGGCTCCGCGCCGGCCGGACTTCCACACGTCGGCTACCCACTTCCGCCATTGATCGAGAGCAGCCATGACCGCTTCCGTCGTTGTCGATTTCAACCATGAAGCCGAGTTCCCCAAGTTGGACAACGGCGAGCGCCCCCGGATCGAACTGATTCGCGAGCAGGTCGCCAGCTACGTCGAGGGCTACACCGTAGCCAAGGGGCACAAGCCCGCTCGCATCGCTCTGCAGGCTTCGGACCTCTTGCACTGCCAGCGCAGGGTCAGGGCCCGCATGCAGAAGCCCCACCGCGACCAGGCAAAGGCCGAGTGGCAGAAACGCCGCAAAGCCGGGTCGAAGGAGCGTTGGCGAGACGCCAAGCCCGAG
>Ga0308165_1000699_pt1 | contig 55107 bp, 43 predicted proteins | sample PhyWR2_FD_201032 | JGI IMG/M metagenome (GOLD analysis project Ga0308165, IMG submission 201032) | Phyllosphere microbial communities from UC Gill Tract Community Farm, Albany, California, United States - DLSLW.R2 | ecosystem: Host-associated > Plants > Phyllosphere > Unclassified | place: USA... | reverse complement strand
GTCAACACGACAGCTTTACGTTGGGGCTATAGCTCAGCTGGGAGAGCGCTTGCATGGCATGCAAGAGGTCAGCGGTTCGATCCCGCTTAGCTCCACCAAATTCTTATCCAGGAGATTTTGGGACGTAAAACACTGTGGGGCTATAGCTCAGCTGGGAGAGCGCTTGCATGGCATGCAAGAGGTCAGCGGTTCGATCCCGCTTAGCTCCACCAAATTCAGACCCTCGCCGAATGGCGGGGGTTTTTTTATGCCTGTGTAAAAATATCCTCCTCTTTTGTTGCAGAGCAACATATTTCCTATACTGATATTAAACTTGAATCATAATTGTGGTCTGCATATGACGATAAACTTGATTCGCGCAATTAATAATCTTACTATTCTTGCGGGTTATAGCTCTGCCAGCTAAATGAGGTCGCTAGCCGTAATGATAAACAAAATTCTTGAAAGTTTACGAATATTTGCTCTTGTTTCTATTATTTGCTTGCTGGCTCTTCCTCTCTCCCGCTATATCTCCCCTCGTGCAATGGTTAATGGAAATGATATTTATCTTGCCTGGTTGCCTCTCAGCGTCATGCTCTCGGTTATTTTATTGTTTGGCCGACGTGCAATCGCACCGATTATTATCAGTTCTGCATTAGTGAATGCATGGAGTCTTCAACTCACCGTAATACAGTCACTTGCGTTATTGTTTTGCCAGGTGTTTTTTGTGTTTGTTGTCTGCGGTATTATACGTTGGCATCTTGGCAGGCGTTGGCGGTTTAGCGTTCCTAATAAACACATTTGGATGCGAATTTTCTGGCTAGGATTTATCCTCCCTGTCTGCATTAAATTATCAATGTTTCTGACAGGGTATTTACTTCATTTCCCCGTATCGCTATCGACTTATTTTGGCGAAGGCTCTGTGATTGATAATATTATCGATATTCAAAGTCTAATTTCAGCCGCGCTAATCTTTACGATGATGTTTTATTACCTGTTAAGGATGATAATTAATCCCCGTTATGCGAGGAAATTCTGGCGGTATTATATCAAGCCGTGCCTTTCGAAAAGTAATGCTTTATTTACGTTATGCTGGTTAGTGTCTTTGATGACGCTCCTGGTGGCCCTGTGCGCCCCTTATAGCGCAAATTACATTGCAGGCTATCTTGTTCCCGTCATATTTATCCTTTTCACTACGGCTATTAGCCGATTCAGTTATGCGTTAATTTCGCTCAGTTGGGCGATTTCCGTATTTATGCTGCTGAGCTATAACGCAAACTTCTTAAACGGTGTAAAGAATGGCTACTCCCTTGCATTTGTTCTCTCAGTGCTGATTTCATTCGCGATATGTCTGCTTTATATGTCGCGTATCTATCAGCATAGCGAATGGTTAAAGCAGGGTTGGCAGGAGAGGGCATTGACCGATCCTTTGACGGGTTTGCCTAATATGCGCGCCCTGGAGGCTTTTATCGTGAAGCATCCGCACTTTCACGTTTGCTGCCTGCGTATGGACAATCTGGAATTCCTGAGCCGGCATTATGGCATGATGATGCGAGTACACTGTAAGCGTGAAATCACGACCATTCTGCAGCCGTTTTTGCTCACTCATGAAAAACTCTTCCAATTGCCGGGTAGCGAGCTGGTACTTGTACTGAATGGCACCGAAACGGCAGCGCGTTTGCAGCACATCGTTAATCATCTTAATAATCGAAAAATTTACTGGAACAACACGGCTCTGGATATTGAATTTGGCGCATCCTGGGGGCGCGTGGGGAATGAAAGTGGCGAGAGTCTGCATCATGCGCTTGGCCAACTGAGCTGGTTATCTGAACAATCTTGTGCAACCCAGACCGTACTCGCATTAACCCACAGTCTGGCAACGGTATCTGACCAAACGACGGAGCGCGTTTTCATGCTCAGTCGTGTTAAGCGTGCTCTAGAAGAGGGTGGGCTGCGTCTGTATGCGCAGCCTATTTATAATGCTCAAGGCGTGGGATATCACGAAATACTGACCCGGCTGGACAGCGATGGCGAATTGATTACTCCCGATCTGTTTATCCCGCTCATTGCACAGTTTAATTTGAGCAGACGTTTCGATTTGAGCGTGGTTGAAGCCATGGTGAAATGGCTGGCGCAAAATCCTGTTTCGCATCAAAACCCCCGCTTCTCGGTTAATCTTATGCCGCTCACGCTCATGCAAAAAGAGATAGCAACAGACATCATTTTTCTCTTTGAACGTCATGACATCTCCTCCAAAACCGTCATTATTGAAGTGACGGAGGAACAAGCGTTCTCTGAATCCGAAACCAGTATTCTGAATATCCAGAAACTGCGCGAGTTTGGATTCAAGATTGCAATAGATGACTTTGGTACTGGCTATGCCAATTACGAGCGCCTAAAGCGTTTGCATGCAGACGTTATTAAGATAGATGGTTGTTTTGTGAAGGATATTTGCAGCGACACTATGGATGCGATGATTGTGAAATCAATCTGTAATCTGGCAAAAACTAAATCACTGAGCGTTGTGGCGGAATATGTTGAAACACCAGAACAGCGACAAATGCTGTTGGCGATGGGTGTCGACTATCTTCAGGGCTATTTAATTGGAAAGCCACGTCCTATCGAGGAATTACAGGCATAAAAAAACCGGAGGCTCATCACCCCCGGTTATTTCTTCTGATTACAGTACCAGCGCTGCGATAGACGCAGACAGTACGCTCACCAGTGTCGAACCGTAAACCAGTTTCAGACCAAAGCGAGATACGACGTTTCCTTGCTCTTCGTTCAGGCCTTTGATCGCACCTGCGATAATACCGATTGAAGAGAAGTTAGCGAAGGAAACCAGGAATACCGACAGAATACCTTCCGCGCGCGGGGAGAGCGTGCTGGCAATTTTCTGCAGATCCATCATTGCAACGAATTCATTGGAGACCAGTTTGGTCGCCATAATACTGCCGACCTGCAGTGCTTCATGAGCCGGAACACCCATCACCCAGGCAATCGGGTAGAAGATGTAACCCAGAATACCCTGGAAGGAAATGCCCAGAACGGCAGCGAACAGGGCGTTGAGGGCAGCGATCAGCGCGATGAAACCGATCAACATGGCCGCCACGATAATGGCAACTTTGAAGCCAGCCAGAATGTATTCGCCCAGCATTTCGAAGAAGCTCTGTCCTTCGTGCAGGTTAGACATCTGGATATTTTCTTCACTGGCATCAACGCGGTAAGGGTTGATCAGAGACAGAACGATAAAGGTGCTGAACATGTTCAGAACCAGCGCTGCGACCACGTATTTCGGTGCCAGCATCGTCATATATGCACCCACGATAGACATGGATACAGTAGACATTGCGGTTGCCGCCATGGTGTACATGCGGTTGCGAGACATTTTGCCCAAGATATCTTTATACGCGATAAAGTTCTCAGACTGACCCAGAATCAGCGAGCTGACGGCGTTGAAAGATTCCAGTTTACCCATACCGTTGACTTTGGATAACAGGAAGCCGATGGCGCGAATAATCACGGGCAGAACACGAATGTGCTGCAGAATACCGATCAGCGCAGAGATAAAGACGATTGGGCACAGCACTTTCAGGAAGAAGAAGGCCAGACCTTGATCGTTCATATTGCCGAAGACGAAGTTGGTCCCTTCGTTAGCAAATCCGAGCAGTTTTTCGAACATTTCGGAAAAGCCTTTGACGAAGCCAAGGCCAACGTTGGAGTTCAGGAAGAACCACGCAAGTAAAACTTCAATGACGAGCAGCTGTATAACATAGCGAATACGAATGTTTTTGCGGTCAGTGCTGACCAACAATGCAAGTACAGTAACGACAACAAGTGCCAGGACAAAATGAAGGACGCGGTCCATATTTGCTCCAAATATGAGGCAGGTTTAATTTCCGTGCACATTCTATGTAACAAGTGCAAAGAAAACGAGATCAAGACCACACTATAGTTACATCCTGTGACGAGTCTCAAAAATAGTGATCAACCATACATTTCTGTTATGTTATGTAAATGAGTGAAAAGTTACGTTTGTGTGCTAGGCTTCACAAAAGATGATTCGATTTTGCTGTCCGTTCTAAATAATTCCAAAAAGTCCCGCCTTGCTATTGTTCTTCGCTATCAATGAAATTGCTAAAACCACTTTAAATGATCTTGATAATCATTCTCGTTTTGATAGCATGAAACATAGCAAAGGCTATATCTCCAGAGGTAGAAATGAATAACAGTCGCGTTGAGCGTAGCAGTGGCAGAGCAGCGCGCAAGTTGAGGTTTGCATTAATGGGACCTGCGTTTATTGCTGCCATTGGGTACATCGATCCCGGTAATTTTGCGACCAATATCCAGGCCGGTGCCACCTTCGGCTATAAATTGCTGTGGGTCGTCGTGTGGGCAAACCTGATGGCGATGCTCATTCAGGTGTTATCTGCAAAGCTCGGGATCGCAACAGGTAAAAACTTGGCGGAGCAAATACGCGATCATTATCCGCGACCTGTCGTCTGGTTTTACTGGGTTCAGGCGGAAATCATTGCCATGGCGACCGACCTTGCTGAATTTATCGGCGCGGCCATCGGTTTCAAACTGATCCTCGGCGTTTCGCTGCTTCAGGGCGCCGTCCTGACGGGTATTGCCACTTTCCTTATTCTCATGCTGCAGCGTCGCGGGCAAAAACCGCTGGAACTGGTTATAGGTGGCCTGCTGTTATTCGTCGCGGCAGCGTATATCGTTGAACTCGTTTTCTCCCAGCCAAATCTGGTGCAGCTGAGTAAAGGTATGGCGATACCGAGTCTGCCCACTTCGGAAGCGGTGTTCCTGGCAGCCGGTGTTCTTGGCGCGACCATCATGCCGCACGTTATCTATCTCCACTCATCGTTGACGCAAAATGCGCATGATGGCACCCGTCAGGAACGCTATTCGGCGACCAAATGGGATGTGGGTATTGCGATGACTATCGCCGGATTCGTTAACCTTGCCATGATGGCGACAGCCGCAGCGGCGTTTCATTTTAATGGCCACACTGGCGTTGCCGATCTCGATCAGGCTTATCTGACGCTGGAACCGCTACTGAGTCACGCAGCAGCAACGATCTTTGGTTTGAGTCTGGTGGCCGCGGGGCTTTCATCTACAGTGGTCGGTACGCTGGCAGGGCAAGTCGTCATGCAGGGTTTCGTGCGTTTCCACATTCCCCTGTGGGTTCGCCGCTCTGTCACCATGATGCCTTCATTTATCGTCATTTTGATGGGGTTAGACCCCACACGAATTCTGGTGATGAGTCAGGTATTGCTGAGCTTCGGTATCGCGCTGGCGCTGGTACCGCTGCTGATCTTTACGAGCAATAAATCGCTGATGGGGGATTTGGTTAATACGACGCTGGTTAAACGTATCGGATGGATGATCGTGGTATTAGTGGTGGCGCTGAACCTGTGGCTGTTGATAGGAACGCTGATGGGACTGTAAGCCAGATTGAAATGACGCATTTAAAAAGGAGCCTGATGGCTCCTTTTTTATGTTTATGCTGACTTTATTAGTGACGATGCCCATGTCCGTGTCCACGATCGTGACCCCGTCCATGACCTCGAGGTCCACGACGATCATCTCGATCGCTCCAGCCTTCGCGATAGCCTCGTTCGTATGCCTTACGGTTATCCCAACCACGATGGCGACCGTTATCATGTCTCCACCAGCGGTTTTTGCGCCATTCGTAGTTACGATTCCAGTCATCACGGTCGCGCCAGCCGCCACCATCCCAGTAGTTACCAGAGTTATCGCGATCGCCAATTTGTAATTTTACTGATGGCAACAGGGTAATTTCGCCTGCATTTGCAACCAGCGGGGCGGTCGCCATCAGTATTGCTGCAAGAATGAGTGACCTGAACATTATTGTTATTCTCCCACGATCGGGGCCGTAATCGGCCTGTTAACGCAATATTACGGGGCAGTAAAGCCCCGTATAATCGCCTCAACTCCTAATTCACAAAGGGGAGCACTTTTTGTTAAAGCTGCGCTTAATTTGAGCTATTCAGAATCACTTCGATGGCGTCGAGTTCTTCCGTGGAGAAGTGAATATTATCGAGCATACCGACAGCGTCTTCGATTTGTGAAGTCTTACTGGCGCCAATCAGTACGCTGGAGACGGTGTCGTGGCGCAGCACCCAGGCAAGAGCCATTTGCGATAGCTTTTGGCCTCGGCTTTCAGCCAGTGCGTTGAGCTGGCGGACCTTGCTCAGCTTCTCATCGCTCACCTGGTCTGCGTTCAGGAAGCGACTTTTGCTCGCTGCGCGTGAATCAGCAGGAATGCCATTTAAATAGCGGTCGGTCAGTTGCCCACCCGCGAGCGGGGAGAAAGGAATACAGCCAACGCCTTTTTCCTGCAATACCGACAATAATCCCTCTTCGGGCGCCCGCTCGAACATGGAATATTTCGGCTGATGGATAAGACACGGCGTTCCCAGATCGTCCAGAATATCAATTGCCTCGCGCGCCAGCTCGGCCGGATAATTCGACAGGCCGACATACAAGGCCTTGCCCTGGCGAACAATGTGATCGAGCGCTTTCATCGTCTCTCTCAGCGGCGTTTCGGGATCCGGACGGTGATGATAAAAGATATCAACGTACTCCAGGCCCATACGCTTGAGGCTCTGATCGAGGCTGGCGATCAGGTATTTTCGCGATCCCCAGTCTCCGTAAGGCCCTTCCCACATGGTGTATCCTGCTTTGGTCGAGATGATTAACTCGTCGCGATAAGCATGAAAATCTTCCTTAAAAATACGACCAAAGTTACTTTCTGCCGAGCCTGGCGGTGGGCCGTAGTTATTGGCCAGATCGAAGTGGGTAATGCCCAGCTCGAAAGCGCGCTGTAAAAGTTGACGGCTATTTTCAATCAACGTGCTGTCGCCAAAGTTATGCCATAAGCCTAGCGAAACGGCGGGTAGTCTTAGACCGCTCTGGCCGCAACGACGATACTGCATTGATTGATAACGCGTTTTATCCGCCTGAAAAATCATGCTTTAGCCCCTTGTCCTGAATAGTGACTATCAGTGTATACGCTTACACGCTGACTCAGGCCATCAGATTACTACGCCATTTTTTGTAAAGCATTCTTTCCATACTCTTCTTGCCGCCATTCCTGGACAGTCATCACGCTTCTTTAATACTCAAAGTGAGGTCAACGTCAGAAGGACACCTGTTATGCGAACCCCCTATTGCGTCGCCGATTATCTGCTGGACCGACTATCACAGTGTGGCGTTGAGCACTTGTTTGGCGTGCCTGGCGACTACAATCTGCAGTTTCTTGATAACGTTATCGACAGCGAAAAGATCCGCTGGGTGGGGTGCGCAAATGAACTCAATGCCTCCTATGCCGCAGATGGGTATGCACGATGTAAAGGGTTCGCCGCATTGCTCACGACATTCGGCGTGGGAGAACTCAGTGCCATGAACGGAATTGCCGGCAGTTTTGCTGAGTACGTTCCGGTATTGCACATTGTGGGAGCACCTTGCAGCGCCGCGCAGCAAAAAGGCGAGCTCATCCATCACACATTAGGTGATGGTGAATTCCGCCATTTCTATCATATGAGCGAACCCATAACAGCGGCGCAGGCCGTTCTGACCGAGCAAAATGCCTGCTATGAAATCGATCGCGTCTTGTCCGTTATGCAGCGTGAGCGCCGCCCGGGCTATCTGATGTTACCCGCCGATGTGGCAAAAAAACCTGCCACACCCACTGTAAGCGCTTTCACTGATGAGCCTGTTTCTGTTGATGGCGCTGGTCTGCAAGCCTTCCGCGAAGCCGCAGAGGCGCGTCTTGCAACCAGCCAGCGTACGGCGCTACTGGCTGATTTTTTAGTCCTGCGTTATGGGTTAAAAACACGGCTTCAGGCGTGGGTCAAAGAGACGCCCATGGCACATGCAACGATGCTGATGGGAAAAGGGATTTTTGATGAGCGACAGGCGGGTTTTTACGGGACCTACAGTGGTGCTGCGAGCACAGACACCGTCCGTGACGCTATCGAAGGGGCGGATACCGTGATCTGCGTGGGTACGCGCTTTACCGATACGCTGACGGCAGGATTTACTCACAAACTCACCGCGGCGCAGACCATTGAAGTCCAGCCTCATGCCGCTCGGATTGGGGATCGGTGGTTTACCGGAATTCCCATGGCGTGTGCGGTTGAGATCTTATCCGAGCTTTGCAGGCAGCATGTCACCCGACAGAATGTGCCGACTCGACAGGCTGCGCTTTCTCAGGATTATCATCAGGGTACGCTGACGCAGGATAATTTCTGGCACATCCTGCAAACGTTTATACGCCCCGGGGATATCATTCTTGCCGATCAAGGGACCGCGGCGTTTGGTGCCAGCGCGCTGCGCTTGCCTTCAAATGTTAACTTTATCGTTCAGCCGCTGTGGGGCTCGATCGGTTTTACGCTCGCGGCGGCTTTCGGTGCGCAAACGGCTTGTCCGGATCGGCGCGTGATTGTGCTCACCGGAGACGGCGCAGCACAACTGACTATTCAGGAAATAGGTTCAATGCTGCGGGACAATCAGCGTCCTGTCATTCTGGTGCTGAACAACGAAGGATATACCGTTGAACGGGCGATTCATGGGGCAGAGCAGCGCTATAACGATATCGCGCTGTGGAACTGGACCCAAATCCCGCAGGCGCTCAGCCTGAACTGTCAGGCTCAGTGCTGGCGGGTCAGCGAAACGCTACAGTTGGCAGAGGTGCTGGAAAAAGTCGCCCACAGCGAGCGACTTTCGCTGATTGAAGTCATGCTGCCCAAAGAGGACATTCCTCCGCTGTTGAATGCCATCACCAAAGCGCTGGAGGCACGTAACAGCGCCTGATCACTTATTCTGCCGCCAGGCCATCAGCATCGGTTTGCCCGCCAGCAGGAGCCAGGCGGGCAACATCACGATACAGAGTAACGGCAATAAGTTGGTATCCGGCACTACCACCGCCGCCATAAACAGGCTCAGCCAGGCATCGCGCGTGACCACCAGAACCACCCCAAAATGGAGCAGGAAATGGTAATCGCTGCCGGAACGGCATCGACATGCTCATGCAGCATCAGACCTAGCGCCACCCCGATAAACACCGCCGGGAAGATACGACCTCCACGAAAACCACACGCGGCCGCCACAACAACCGCGGCCAGTTTAATGACGGCGAACAGGAAATAATCCGACACGCTAAAGACCTGGCTGAACGCCATCTGTTGCATCTCATCCAGACCTTTAAATAACGTCACCGGCCCGCCAATCGCGCCAAGGATCCCGAGCAGGAATCCGCCCGCCCCCAGAATCAACACCGGGTGCTTGAGCTTATGCATCAGGTGATGCAGTCGCGGCAAGCACCATACGGCGACCATGCCCAACGCGATGGCAATGGCGGCGACGATTGCGCCGCTGAAAATATCCGCCAGTTGCATCTGACCATAATGCGGAATGGGCAGAGAAAAGTGGGGGTGGTAAAACAGGCTGGTGGTGAGCGCGCCAGCGGCAGCAGCCATCAGGGGAGCGAAAAGACGATCCCAGAGCGGGACATCGTTATCGCCACTCAGCGTTTGGGAAAAGATAAGCGCGGCGGCGACGGGCGTACCAAAGAGCGCCCCGATGGTTCCTGCTGAAGCCAGAATCGTCCAGTCCAGCGCACCCACGCGAGGGAAAATGCGCGAACCCAGATACACGGCGAGCGCAATGTTCACCGCCATAATGGGGTGTTCTGGCCCCAGGCTCACGCCGCCCGCCAGACCGATGACCAGTGCAAGAATTAACCCCGGCAGCGCTGCGGGGTTAACCGGCGCGCTGATCAACGGCTCGAGGGCCGGGTCAGGCCCCGCGTGTCCGGGACTGAAACGAATGACCAGGCCTACCGCGATGCCGGTGAGCGTCAGCATCAGGATAATCCAGATCGGAGTGGTAACATCAATGCCGAGTTTTCCCGGCAGGGCGGTCCACAAAAAAGTTTGCAGCACCGAGGCGACTTTCATAACGACGATTAACACCAGGCTTGACGCAATACCAATAATTAGCGCGGGTGTCGCTAACAACAGCATGGTTCTGGCTCGCGGATGGAGCATGATGATTTCCTTGTACAAAAGTGTTTAGCGTGACTTTGCACATTCAGTTTGACGGCAATAGTGCAAAAGGTGCTGAAACGGTAAAGTGATTCTGTGACGAAGATCGATAATCCTGGGCAGTTCGCATTCAGGCCGTTGTTGTTATCCCGCCTTGAATTTACAGTGTCCCAAAGATTTATTCTGACTTTAGCGGAGCAGTAGAAGAATGACAAAATATGCTTTAGTAGGTGATGTAGGCGGCACCAATGCGCGGCTGGCATTATGTGATATTGATACCGGTGAAATTTCACAGGCCAAGACCTATTCCGGGCTGGATTACCCAAGCCTGGAAGCGGTGGTTCGCGTGTATCTCGATGAGCATCAGGTCGGGGTTGAGGACGGTTGTATCGCAATCGCCTGCCCGATTACCGGTGACTGGGTGGCCATGACGAATCACACCTGGGCATTTTCTATTGCCGAAATGAAAAAAAATCTCGGCTTCGCACATCTGGAAATTATCAACGACTTTACGGCCGTTTCGATGGCCATCCCCATGCTCAAGCCAGAACATTTGATTCAGTTCGGTGGAGCGGAGCCGGTCGAAGGCAAACCGATTGCCGTGTATGGCGCGGGCACCGGGCTTGGCGTTTCACATCTGGTTCATGTCGATAAACGCTGGGTCAGTTTGCCGGGCGAGGGTGGTCACGTTGATTTTGCCCCGAATAGCGAAGAAGAAGGCATCATTCTGCATGAACTGCGCGCCGAATTGGGCCACGTTTCCGCCGAGCGCGTGCTGTCCGGCCCTGGGCTGGTTTATCTTTATCGCGCGATTGTGAAATCCGATAATCGCCTGCCGGAAAACCTGCAACCGAAAGACATAACCGAGCGCGCGCTGGCGGACAGCTGCACCGACTGTCGTCGCGCGTTGTCACTGTTCTGCGTGATTATGGGACGTTTTGGCGGCAATCTGGCATTGAACCTGGGGACTTTTGGCGGGGTGTATATTGCTGGCGGGATTGTGCCGCGTTTCCTTGAGTTCTTTAAAGCGTCTGGTTTCCGTGGCGGTTTTGAAGATAAAGGTCGTTTTAAATCCTATGTGCAGGACATTCCGGTTTATCTGATCGTACATGATAATCCAGGTCTGCTGGGGTCCGGCGCGCATTTACGCCAGACGCTGGGGCAATATCTTTGATTTTTAATCCCCTCTTCGCTTGAAGAGGGGATTTTCCTACAAATGCATGAGCTGTCTGAATTCCTTCACCTTGCTGCGACTCACGGGCACCTGAAAATCCAAATCCTTCAGCCGTAAAATATAGGTATTGTTAAACCACGGTTCGATTTCACGGATCTTATTTAGATTCACGCAAAATGAACGGTGGCAGCGGAAAAAATGCGATGCAGGCAGCTTGCTGCAAAATTCAGTGATATTCATCGGCATCACAAAAGATTCGCGGCGAGTATAAACAAACGTCATTTTTTCGTGCGCTTCGGCGTAATAAATATCATCCATTGGCGTGACGATAATCCGCTCATCTTTCATCAGATTCAGCGTGTCGTTTTCGCGGGTAATAACCGGCGCTGTGTTCACGGTGGAATGGTTTTGCTGCTGCCAGGCCAGTTCAAGCTTTTGCAGCATACTGACCATGCGCGACTCTTGATAGGGCTTGAGAATGTAGTCAAAAGCTTCCAGTTCAAAGGCCTCAACGGCATGCTCTTTCCACGCGGTGACAAACACAATAAACGGTTTGTGGGCAAACTGATTAATATTCTGCGCCAGCAGCACACCGTCCAGCGAGGGAATATTGATATCCAGGAAGATGGCATCAACTTTGTTGTGCTGTAAAAACCTCAGCACATCCAGCCCGTCTTCAAACGTGCCGACAATCTCCATTTGGCTGTGCGCTTTTATCAGCCAGCTCAGCTCCTGTTGGGCGAGGATCTCATCTTCAACAATGATGACTTTCATGCATCCATCCTCATTCAGGGCCACAATAATGTTTGCGTATGAACGGGCAAACGTTCATTCGGGACATAAAAAGCGATTTCCGTTCCGGGTTCCAGACGGCGGATATGCAGCCCTTCGCCGTAAAGTAATTTCACGCGGTGATGAACATTCAACAGGCCAATTTTATTGCCCGGCATTTCGTTAGATTCCACGCGCGCAATGACGTTAGGATCGATGCCGTTTCCGGTGTCTCGCACCGCAACGCGCACGCGATTGCCGCATTCCGCCACGCTAATTGTCACCACGCCTTTGCCTTTGCATGGCTGGATGCCGTGGACGATAGCGTTCTCAACCAGAGGCTGAATCAGCAGGCTTGGGATGACGCAGTGAACCTCTTCGTCGATATCGTAGATAACCGTCAGCTTATCGCCAAAACGCGCCTGCTCGATCGCGATGTAGTCTTTAATCTGATACAGCTCTTTTTTGATATCAATTTGCTCGTCGTCTTTAAGCTCAATGTTGTAGCGCAAATAACGCGAGAGATTATAAATCAGCTGGCGGGCGGTATCCGGATTCATTCGAATGGATGATGAAATGGCATTTAGCGCATTGAACAGGAAATGGGGATTAATTTTACTTTGCAGGGCACGCAGCTCTGCCTTATTTGCCATTTCACGAAGCTGCTCGGCGCGAGAAACTTCCAGTTGTGTAGAGATAATCTGCGACAAACCAATCGCCATCTCCTGCAACGAAGAGGTGATTTGATGTGCATGGCAGTAATAAATTTTAAGCGTTCCGGTGACAATGCCTTTTTCCCACAGCGGAATCACCAGCATGGAGTGGATTTCTGGCGTACGATGCGCCTCATCATTGTTTTTAATGATGATTTTACCGTAATTAATCGCCTGGCGAGTGGTCGGGCTCACGGCATCGTCGTTATCGCGATAGTTATGTTCACCCACACCGACGTAGGCCAGCACATGATCAATATTAGTGATCGCCACCGCATCGGCATGAATATCACGCCGGATGATATCGCACACCTGGCGCAAAGATTCTGCATTAACATGCCGAAATAGCGGCAATGTTTTATTGGCTATATCCAGCGCCAGTTTTGCCTGGCGCGCTGCGCTGGCCTCTTTTTCACCTTCGACGCTTTGCACCAGCAAAACGATAAAACCGATACAGACGCTGCCAAGAATCATCGGAATGCCGATTTTCGAGACAATATCCAGCCCGAGCTCGGCAGATGGAGCCCAAGCAACGACCAGAATCATGGTCAGCGTTTCGCACACCATGCCCGCTGCGATACCGGCCTTCCAGTGCTGCTTTTTCGGAAACTTACGGTTTATCCAGCCAGAAAGTACGCCCGCGATGATGCTGGTGATAAAGCAGGGAATGGCCGTTACGCCGCCGATATCAATCAAATAGCGGTGCGTACCGGCAATAATGCCGGTAATAATCCCCACCCAGGGACCAAACAAGATACCGCCCGACATCACTGCAATAATGCGCACATTCACCAGTGAGCCTTCGACTGGTACGCCAGACCAGGTGCTGAAAAGCGCAAACAGGGAGAAGATTGCGGTGACGGCCAGTAGCTCTTTTGGCGAGTGCGCAGATTTGTGCAAAAGTTCGCGAAAGAGGCGGATGCGGATCAGAAAAAACAGACAAATCAGCATTAATGCTGCGCGATCAAATACCGCCAGCAGCATGTTGAATATTTCGTGCACGAGACAACCTGGGAAATCGGGAAAAATCTATGATAGAAAACCTGGCGCTGAATGACCAGACATCACTCTTTTTTATCAAATGAGGATAAACCATAATTTTCAAAGGGGATTATTCGATTCTGATTGACTGGAGTGGTTCTGGCCTTGAATGAGCGCACCGTTGTAAGCTTATTGATATCATGATGTTAACTAAATGGCATCTCTGGTGTCGTTTTACCCTTGAACTTCCGCTTTTCCGTGAATCATCGTTCCCTTTTTACATCCATAATTATTTTTTCATTCACCCCTCGACAGCACGTTTTCAATCAGGCTATTTTCTAAGCATGCCACAAACGTGGCAGCGTCGCTCGGACGGTCCGGGCGCAAACGTGAATCTGAGGAATCTATGGCTGAATCCAGTCCTGAACGCCGTTTTACGCGTATCGATCGTCTTCCCCCTTATGTTTTCAATATCACTGCTGAATTAAAAATGGCTGCGCGTCGGCGCGGCGAAGACATTATCGATTTCAGCATGGGTAACCCCGACGGCCCTACGCCGCCACATATCGTCGAAAAATTATGTACCGTCGCTCAGCGCCCGGATACCCACGGTTACTCGACATCGCGCGGCATCCCGCGTCTGCGTCGCGCTATCTCCCGCTGGTATCAGGATCGCTATCAAATTGATATCGATCCCGAAAGTGAAGCTATCGTCACTATTGGGTCGAAAGAAGGGCTCGCGCACCTGATGCTGGCGACGCTGGACCATGGCGATACGGTATTGGTACCGAATCCGAGCTATCCGATCCATATCTACGGTGCAGTGATTGCCGGGGCGCAAGTGCGTTCCGTGCCGCTGGTAGAGGGCGTCGATTTTTTCAACGAGCTTGAACGCGCGATTCGAGAAAGTTATCCGAAGCCGAAAATGATGATTCTGGGCTTTCCGTCGAATCCAACGGCGCAATGCGTAGAGCTGGAGTTTTTTGAAAAAGTGGTGGCGCTGGCGAAGCGTTATGACGTGCTGGTGGTCCACGATCTGGCTTACGCTGACATCGTATATGACGGCTGGAAAGCGCCTTCGATCATGCAAGTTCCCGGCGCCCGCGATGTGGCGGTTGAGTTCTTTACGCTGTCAAAAAGCTATAACATGGCCGGTTGGCGTATCGGATTTATGGTCGGCAATAAAACGCTTGTCAACGCGCTGGCACGGATCAAAAGCTATCACGATTATGGCACTTTCACGCCGCTACAGGTGGCTGCGATTGCCGCGCTGGAAGGCGATCAGCAATGTGTGCAAGATATCGCCGCGCAGTACAAACGACGCCGCGATGTGCTAGTGAAAGGGCTGCATGAAGCGGGCTGGATGGTCGAAATGCCGAAAGCGTCGATGTATGTCTGGGCAAAAATACCTGAACACTATGCAGCCATGGGCTCACTGGAGTTTGCCAAAAAGTTGCTCCAGGATGCGAAAGTTTGCGTTTCCCCTGGCATTGGTTTCGGCGATTACGGCGATACGCATGTGCGATTTGCGCTGATCGAAAATAGCGATCGTATACGCCAGGCAGTGAGAGGGATTAAGGGAATGTTCCGTGCTGATGGGCTTTTGCCGTCAGACAAAAAGAATACGACAGAATCCGAATAGTTGTTACGCGCATAAAAAAACAGGAGCCAATGGCTCCTGTTTTTTTAACTGTTGTTTTCTTCGCTCAGATCATCAGGGCAAAGGTTCCGGCCCAGACGAATACAATCACCGAAATGCCCATAAAGAAATATTTCACGTTTGTCGCTCCGCGCATCGTTTGATACGCCTTAAAAAACAAAGTCCAACTGAGTATAGAGAGTTGAAATCGGACCAAACCGGAAATAAGAATTATCCCGCTATGTCATCGACTCCAGCTCAGAATTCTGTGCCTTCCCGTTGCCAGACGGCGCTAATGTACGCCTAAAAAACAGGAGTGACAAGTGGCATTTTTTTAAATAATTTCCGTTACTTACGAGTGTCGTGGAACGGAGACAGATTAATTGCGCAGTGCAATAAATAGACGTTGAGCGAGGATAGAAATTAACAATTGCGTGGGTGATGGCAGGTGATTGAAAAGGTTAGTTTCTGAACGAAACTAACCTTTGAAGATGTTAATGATAAAGAGAGGATTCGCCAACGGGGCGGGTTTTAAAGCGGCGATGAACCCACAAATATTGTTCCGGTGCGCGCATAATTTCTTTCTCGATCACTTTGTTGATGTACGCCGCTGCCGCTGTTTCATCCTGCGGATAGTTTTTCAGTTCAGGCGAGATAAACAGACGATAACCTGAGTTATCCGCTTTTCTGATCATGGTGACCGTCAGCATGGGTGAGCCTGAAAGACGCGATATCACAAAGGTCCCATTTGTCGTCGCGACATTTTCAACCGCGAAAAATGGGGCAAAGCTGCTGCCTTTGCGGCCATAATCCTGATCGGGTGCGAACCAGACGGCTTCACCTTTTTTAAGCGCACTGACCAAGCCGCGCAAATTGTTACGGCTGATCATGGCTTTGTTAGAACGTAGTCGACCGCGCGTCTGCACCCATTCCATCAGCGGATTATTGTGCGGACGATAGGTGGCCATCATTGGTTGGCACAACCCCATCACGCGACCACCCAATTCCAGCGACATAAAATGAACGCCGATGACCATCACGCCGCGATTTTGCGCCTGCACCTCTTTCAGGTTATCCAGACCTTCCACATCGAACCATTTACGCACGCGTTCGTCTGGCCAGAACCAGGCAATACCTGTTTCCAGAAGCGCCATTCCGATGGCTTTGAAGTTTTCCTCAATGAGTTTTTCACGCTGGTCAGCAGTGTCGTGGGGGAAACAAAGTTCAAGATTTCGGCGTGCAATGGATTCCCGGCGTTTGAGAAAGTGGCGAGATGCACTGCCTAAACGCGAACCTAAAACGCGTATTGCGGGATAAGGTAATTGAACCAGTAGCCAAAGCAGGCCAAGACCAAACCACGTTACCCAGTAACGCGGATGAAGAAATGCACGCTGGAATTTGCATTGAGACAAAATAGTGAACCTATATAAAGCCTGAGTGAGAAGGTAGCGCTGACTTCGCGTTACAACCTGCATGTGTAGACCGTATTTCAGGATAGTCGTTTCAGCCCTTACCGACTTTTACGGTGTGAATATCCACTGTCGAAGCGAGGTAGACTGCGTAATGTAGCATCGTTAGACACCGTGTTCCATGACTACTTTATCTGAAAAAAACGATGGTAAGAATATAAAAATTAAAATGTAGCGTGCAATGAAATAACACGAAAAATTAGCTGCTATTTATTGCAAGAAGGTTATTTGAAGTATTATCCATCATCCGATTTGTAATCTCTTAATTATTTAGAAACACACGCTTTCTTGCGGCTAATGAATTTCATCCATGGTTTTCGACATCGCGAAAATAAGATAAAATACTCAAATTGCCAAAGATTAAAGGAGATGCTTCGGATATATCATCCTCGATGATAAAGCAGTTTATACCTCCCAATGCTGACATTTTTGGCGTAATATTTAGATTGTTGTAAGACCATTTAGTCATCGAACCCGTGGTGCCATTCAGCATTCTCAAAAACACAACTGCCTGCTGACTGGCTTCAATCAGCAGGTTGCAGGAATTAGCGTGAAGCTGAATCCAGCTTATGAAAACGGGGTAAATCTAAAATGTCGTAGGTATAAGAGTCTTTCAAATAACACCGGTCTGGCGTATCGCTATTCGCATACAATAAAAAGTATTGCTGAGAGTCCTCAAATATTACAAGGTCATCGCCATTCCTGAAATGGGTGACCACATAAGGTGTATTATTTTTAGTTCGAGCATATCTAACGCCCGATGCAATTTGAAAGCGATTATCCCATTTCATTGTACTGAGCTGATATTTGAATTTTGAGATGGTCACATTGCTTCGCAGAGAACACGAGAGACGAATCGCCGTTGCGGCAAATGTTGGTGAGATTATTAGCGTGAGCAGACTGAGCAAGAGTAAAATTTTCAAGGAAATCTCCGTTAAGGATGGTTTAGCGAGGAACAGCCTGGAAGTGCCGTCAGCATGATTGAAATGATTGAATCAGCGGCTTTTTGACGAGGTGTAGCGCGAGGCGGTGGCCTGATGATGTCCTGCAGAAGGCACATTGTAGCGATAACTCAATGAGATACAAGCATGATGGGCAGATTGATTTAAGTTTTTCCTGAGAAACAGGATGTCTGGCAAAGACCGGGACCTGATTTTCGCAGAAGCTGATTTTTAACCAGACGGGAAAATATGTCTTCCACCAGTCCGACGTTGGTCGTATCGATCAGCGTCACTCCCAAATGGTCATGGAAGCCTTGAGGGCTGGCCATAATATGAGCTTACGCTGTGGCGAGGAGGTTAAACGCTACGCTTAACATTGACTCTCGGTTCGCCATTCGGGCAGGTTTACATCTGTTGTTCCTGAAAGCGCTAACATAATTGTAGAGCTTTTATTTAAAGGCGATTTATAGCATGAGACATTGGTTTGCTAATGGCAGAATCATTAGTTTGTAATAAAACAAACGAACGTATTATTGATCTTGAAAATGATTCAATATTTCCCTGTCAGATTGTTGGTCTTTTATAAAGTCACATTTCGGACTTTGACCCGAATGCCTATTTTTTAAGTGCGGGGGGGAGGGGGCAGATTAGCGTGTGTATTCTCGTTAAGCCTTGTTGTATCAAGCCTGGTGGGTAACGGTAGTTGAATGCTTATAAAGAACAGGGATGTTATTTTGTGAAGAACTCCCATCTGTAAAATCGTGTTACATCATTTTTAATTTCCATTATGGTGAAAATATTTCTACACTTCGCTCAATGAGTTCTTATCCGAAATTTCCATTTCGCGTTAAGCCATTAAATAATGTGTCATGCTTGCTGGTGTATGGAATGCGCTTGCTTTTAATCCTCGTTTTTTGTTGCCAATGGATGACGGCAACTGAGGGGAGTATCGGGCAGTAAGTATTTCTTATTAATATCGCGCTGGCATTGACCATTTCTATATATTCCATAGAAAAGGGATAGTTATGTCAAATTCTTATCAGTCTGAAATCCCCAAGGCCCGCGTTAATATTCAATTAAGTTTGCATACTGGCGGTGCGCAGAAAAAAGTCGAATTACCCCTCAAACTCGTTGTGGTGGGGGACTACAGCAACGGAACGGAACAGCGTCCACTGTCCGAGCGTGAGAAGGTCAGCGTCAATAAAAACAACTTTAACAGCGTACTGGCTGAATTTTCACCTTCCGTCAATTTTTCGGTCGAAAACACGCTGGCGAATGACGGCAGTGAAGAGGCCATTAATTTAACCTTCCGCGACATCAAAGACTTCTCACCGGAACAGGTCGCCCGCCAGATTCCCCAACTGAAAGCCATGCTCGCCATGCGCAATCTCCTCCGCGACCTCAAGGCCAATCTGCTGGATAACCAGGCTTTCCGTAAAGAACTCGAAAAAATTCTGCTGGACCCACTGCTCAGCGCTGAACTGCGCAGTGAGCTGTCTGCTCTTGCATCGACACAAGCCTGATGGGCGCGCTGTTAACGGTTTAACGAAGAGATAATGCTGATGTCTGTAAAAAATGAATATGTGGCTGGTGGCGAAACCGTCGTGTTGGAACGTCCTGAAACAGGTGGTGTTTATGCCTCCCTGTTCGAAAAAATCAATCTAAACCCGGTCACTAAGATTAGTGCGCTGGATGTCTGGCAAGACGCGCAAGCCATGTCGGATGCAACGGCTGATGAGCGCCTGACAGCCGGTATGCGAGTGTTTCTGGAGTGCCTGAGTAAAGCGGGCGCCAGAGTCGAAAAACTGGATAAAAACCTGATTGATCATCACATCGCGGAGCTGGATTACCAGATCAGCCGTCAGTTGGATGCGGTCATGCATCATGAAGAGTTCCAGGCCGTCGAGTCCCTTTGGCGCGGTGTAAAATCCCTGGTGGATAAAACCGATTTCCGCCAGAACGTGAAGATTGAGTTGCTTGATTTGTCGAAAGATCACTTGCGTCAGGATTTTGAAGATGCACCCGAAATCATTCAAAGCGGACTGTATAAACATACCTACATTGACGAGTACGACACCCCGGGTGGTGAGCCAATCGGAGCACTGATCTCGGCATATGAGTTTGACGCCTCTGCACAAGACGTGGCGTTACTGCGTAATATTTCTAAAGTCTCTGCCGCCGCGCACATGCCTTTTATTGGGTCTGCTGGTCCAAAATTCTTCCTGAAAGACTCTATGGAAGACGTTGCCGCTATCAAGGATATTGGCAACTACTTTGACCGAGCTGAATACATCAAATGGAAATCTTTCCGTAATACTGACGATTCCCGTTATATCGGTCTGGTCATGCCGCGCGTACTCGGTCGTCTGCCATATGGCCCGGACACGGTGCCGGTTCGCAGCTTTAACTATGTTGAAGAGGTCAAAGGTCCGGAGCACGATAAATATCTTTGGACCAATGCCTCGTTTGCTTTTGCATCCAATATGGTTCGTAGCTTCATTAACAATGGCTGGTGCGTGCAAATCCGCGGCCCGCAGGCTGGCGGCGCGGTGCAGGACTTGCCAATCCATCTGTATGATCTCGGCACCGGTAATCAGGTGAAAATCCCGTCAGAAGTGATGATCCCTGAGACCCGTGAATTTGAATTCGCAAATCTGGGCTTCATCCCTTTGTCGTACTACAAAAACCGCGATTACGCCTGCTTCTTCTCTGCTAATTCCACGCAAAAACCGGCGCTGTACGATACGGCAGATGCAACGGCTAACAGCCGCATTAACTCGCGACTGCCGTACATATTCCTCCTGTCGCGCATCGCGCACTACCTGAAGCTTATTCAGCGTGAAAACATTGGCACGACTAAAGACCGTCGTTTGTTGGAGCTGGAGCTGAACACGTGGGTGCGAGGTTTGGTGACTGAAATGACCGATCCAGGCGATGATTTACAGGCATCTCACCCGCTGCGAGATGCGAAGGTTGTGGTGGAAGACATCGAAGACAACCCGGGCTTCTTCCGCGTCCGATTGTTCGCTATCCCGCATTTCCAGGTAGAGGGCATGGACGTCAACCTTTCGCTGGTTTCCCAGATGCCGAAGGCGAAAGCTTAAGGGCGGGGTGGTAATGAAAATCTATCGTCCGTTATGGACTGACGGGGCCTTTCTGGCCCCGCAACAGTTTCAGCAGCAGGCTCGCTGGGATGCCTATATGGCAGACGGCGTGGCCCATATGGCGCTGGCGAACCCCTGGGGCGTCATTGATGCCCGCTTCGACACTGGCTCACTGGCACTCTCCCGCCTTAATGCCCTTTGTTTAGTGGTTCGTTTCCAGGACGGCACGCAAGTTGATACTGAGCTTGCCGACAACCTGCCGCCAGCCTGTGACTTATCGACGGTGACTGACCGTGAAAGCGTAGACATCGTGCTGGCATTGCCGTTGTTATCTGCCAATGGTGGCAATCTTGACGATGGTCAGGACAGCGAACGCCCGCGCCGCTGGCAGCAGCAATGGCACACGGTGCAGGAACTGGCTGGGCATGAACGCACAGAGCTGGCGGTGATGCATCACACCATCACCTTGCGATTTGCGCATCAGGAAAACGCAGCATACCTCACCTGCCCGGTGGCACGTCTGGTGCGTAGCGCTCAGGGGCAGTGGATGCAGGATGAAACCTTTATCCCACCGATGCTCTCGCTTTCCGCCAGCCCGCAGGTGTTGACCGAACTGGGTGACCTGTTGCACCGCCTGCAGGCCCGTCGCCGTCGCCTGATGGCGATGCGTCGTGAAAGTAACGAACGCATGGCCGATTTTGCCGTAGCCGATGTGTCGCTGTTCTGGCTGCTTAATGCTTTAAACAGCATCGAGCCGGTGCTGACGGAGCTGATCCAGTCCCCGTCACGTCATCCAGAGCTGTTTTACCGCGAATTGGTGCGCCTGGCCGGTAGTCTGCTGACGTTCTCGCTTGAACATAAGGCCGAAGATATACCGTTGTATCAGCACGACGCCCCGGAGCGGATCTTCCCGCCCCTGTTTGCCTTGCTGGATAAACTGCTTGAAGCGAGCCTGCCGTCACGCATGGTAGTGATTGAGCTGAAACAGGATAACGAATTCTGGACCGGCTCCCTGCACGATGCCCGTTTGCGTGAAGGGGCGGACTTCTATCTCTCTGTGCGTTCGTCAATGACGAATCATTTGTTGCAGACGCAGTTCCCGCTGCTGTGCAAGGCGGGCAGTTTCGAGTCGGTGTCCGATGTGGTGAACGTTGCGCTTAGCGGCGTGGTCATTAAAGCGCTGTCTCATGTGCCTGCGGCTATCCCGTTACGTCTTGAGAATCAGTACTTTGCCCTTGACCTGAATAGCCCGGCTGCACAGGCGATGCTGGAAGCAGGCAACTGTACCTTCTACACACCGGGCACGCTGGGTGAGGTGAAACTCGAACTGTTTGCGGTGCTGCGCTCATGAGCAACATAAAACCTTCTCTGATTGATGAAATCTTTTATCCCTGCTGGCTGATGGTCAGCCAGTTGCGTAACGGCCAGGAAATCACTGACGGCAAAGCTCTTTATCGCCAGGCGTGTGGCTGGATGGACAGCGCGCGTGAAGCACTGACGCGCGCCGGGTTCAGCGAGGCGAGTTGCGACCATATGCTTTACACCCAGTGCGCGTTGATGGATGAAAGCGTGATGAACCGCCAGAAGCAGGACAATGGTTACATCAAATGGCGCAAGGACCCGCTACAGGCGCGTTACTTCAACACACTGAATGCAGGGGAGGAGTTGTGGGAGCGCATCCGTGCCGTACTGCAGGAGCCTGCACCTGATACCGCGGTACTGACCTGTTTTTATCGTGCCCTAACGCTGGGCTTTGTCGGTCGTTACCGCGAGCAGGGCGACGAGCGTCGTGAGGACGTGGTACGCAAGTTGAGTCAGCTTGTTCCGGCGTTTGCGCAGACTCAGGACACGCCGATCGTCTCGCGCTCATCGCGTCTGCGCTCCGGGCGCAAAACATACTGGTTTTCATGGGTGCTGGGTGTCGCCATTCTGGTCGCGCTGTGGTTTGGTCTGTCCACCACGCTTGCGAACATGGTGTCGCACCTGACAGGGATGCACTGACGGATGCGCGGATTAACGCAGTTAATACTGCTGTTTCTCGGTGCCTGTCTGGCGCTGTGGCTGATTATCGGCTTCTGGCCGCTGGGCACCGGCAGCCGTGTGGCGCTCAGCCTGATGGTGGTGATGGTCTTCGGCGTGATGGGATATGTTCAGTGGCGCCGCGACAGCCGCAACAAAATAGCCCATGCACATATTGCTGATACCCACTTGCCGCCGGAGGATTTTCAGGGCGCGGTGGTGCTGGTGTGTGGTGACAGCGCACCGCTGTTTTCGCAGACCGTCGCGTTTCGCGAAACTCGCCAGGGTTGGTATCTGCCGGTCAACTTACCCGAGCAACTTCCTCTGTTAGCTCAGCATCTGGCGTCTGAGCGTCCGGCACTGGTGGCGCAGATTTCGGTGCTGCTGGCGGTCATTCCGGAACAGCATCAGGACGAAGATGATTTCACCCAGAAATTGCGTGCCTTGCACCGCGCCATTGTGCAGTGCAAAAACGGACTGGCGGATATTCCGCCGGTCTGGGTCAGTCTCTGGCTTTCCCCACCTGCAATGTCAGAAACTCTGACCGAACGCTGGTATACGGTCGCACCTGGCCTGCCGGGCATTCGTGTGTGCGAAACCGGTGCGGGTGTAATGCCGCTGGCGGAATGGGGTGGTGAACTGAGTGCGAACAATAGTCTGGAGCGACTAAGCAGTGTGTTCTGGATGGAAAGCCTGCTGGCCTGGTATGAAACTCACATTATCCGCGTTATCGGGCAACGACTGGGCGATTTGCCGGCCCTAACGCCCTGCGCCTGGGGCAGTTGTTTTACGCCCGTCTCGGGCCGCAACAATAATCTGTGGCAGGCCCATTTATCGGGCATCACCACCTTGCAACCGACCCTCACTTCCACGCAGGAATGCCTGCCGCTGCCGGATGTTTTGCTGCCGTATCTGCCTCGCCGTCGCGGTGTTTCCCGCCTGATGCAGAGCTGGCAACTGGCGGGTTTGTTGTGCGGTCTGTTCCTGCTGTTGGCCATGCTGGCGTCATTCATTAATAACCAGCGCCTGATACAGAGCGTGGGTGACCATTTGATGCTGTACAACCGCCTGACGGGAACCCCTCCTGCCCCCAAAACCCTGGCGCAACAGCAACTGCGAGCTGATGAGCATCTGCTGGACGACTGGCTACGCAGCGGGGCACCGATGCGTCTGTCACTCGGTTTATATCAGGGGATGCGACTGATTGCGCCACTGCAAAGCGCCATCAACAGCTGGACGCCTCCCCCTCCACCGCCTCCGGTGATCAGAAAAATTATTCAGGGGCCGAAAACTCTCCGCCTCGACAGTATGTCGCTGTTCGATGTGGGCAAATGGCAGCTTAAATCCGGCTCCACCAAAGTGCTGATTAACACGCTGGTGGGCATCAAGGCCAAACCCGGCTGGCTGATTGTGGTGGCGGGTCATACCGACGATACCGGCGACGACCAGTCCAATCAGGTGCTTTCCCTGAAGCGGGCCGAATCGGTGCGTGACTGGATGCGTGACACCGGCGATGTGCCAGAAAGCTGCTTTGCGGTACAGGGCTATGGAGAAAGCCGCCCTCTTAAAACGAATGACTCAGATACCCATCGCGCGGCTAACCGTCGCGTTGAGATAAGCCTCGTTCCTCAGGCAGACGCCTGCCAGGTACCGGGCAAAACAACATCACCGGCAAAGGGTGATGTCACAACAAATGAAATGGAGAAGTAACACATGGCAATTCCTGTTTATCTGTGGCTAAAAGACGACGGCGGCGCGGACATTAAAGGGTCTGTAGACGTTAAAGACCGCGAAGGCAGCATCGAAGTGGTAGCGCAAAAGCACAACCTGTACATCCCGACTGACAACAACACCGGCAAGCTAACAGGCACCCGTATCCACACGCCGTTCCTGTTCACCAAGGAAACCGATTCTTCCAGCCCGTACCTGTACAAAGCGGTGACCACCGGTCAGACCCTGAAATCTGCTGAGTTCAAATGGTACAAAATCAACGACGCAGGCCAGGAAGTGGAATATTTCAACACCAAGCTTGAGAACGTTAAATTGGTGAAAGTCGCGCCTGAAATGTACGACATCAAAGACCCGGCTTACGAGAAACATAACCACCTGGAGCGCATTGAACTGCGTTACGAAAAAATCACCTGGACTTACAAAGACGGCAACATCATTCATTCCGATTCCTGGAACGAACGTACCACCGCGTAAGACCTTACAGCAGACGGTTCACCGTCTGCTGTTTTTGTTTTCTGAGCCGCTTAAGAAAGGTCGCTGAGCAAACAAAAACAGCACAGAACATCTCCCATATGCGCTTTGGGTTCCTGGCACAAGGAAACAGCGACGGGCGGTAGCATACCCAAAATAAGGAAAACACAGCATGGAACATCAGTTATCAATTTTGTTACGTCGTCTTAATCCATACTGCGCAAAGGCGCTGGAAGCTGCTGCCACGCTGTGTCAGACCCGCGCCCATGCCGAAATCACTATCGAACACTGGCTGCTGAAACTCCTTGAACTGGGTGAAGGTGATATCACCGTGCTTGCTCGCCGCTACGAGTGGGACATGGACGGTTTATGGCAGAGCCTGCTGGCACACCTCGACGCGCTGCCGCGCTCGGTGCATACCCGCCCACAGTTGGCTGATGAACTTGAAGCACTGATGAAAGGCGCATGGCTGGCGGCCTCTTTGCAGGACGACAACCAAACCATCCGCAGTGTGCATCTGCTCGAAGCCCTGATTGCTAAACCGAGCCTGCTGCGCTGCGAAGGACTGTGGCCTTTGTTCAGCCTCGGAGCCACGCAGATTAACCGCCTGAAACCGCTGCTGGATGCGCAGTCCGACGAACGCCCTGAGCTGCAACAGCAGGAAAGCCTGAGCCAGTCGCCGTCCACGCTGAGTGAATCCCCGCGCGAAGCCAGTGTTTCCGGCAATACCTTAATCGAAGCGCTACAGGCCGCCCTCGACAAATTCACCCTCGACGTCACCGCCAAAGCAAAAGCCGGTCAGATTGACCCGGTATTCGGACGTGATAACGAAATCCGCCAGATGGTGGATATTCTCTCCCGTCGTCGCAAAAACAACCCGATCCTGATCGGCGAGCCTGGTGTCGGTAAAACCGCGCTGGTGGAAGGTTTAGCGCTGCGCATCGCCGAAGGCAACGTGCCGGACAGTCTGAAAACCGTCAGCCTGCGCACCCTGGACCTCGGTCTGTTGCAGGCGGGGGCGGGCGTGAAAGGCGAGTTTGAACAGCGCCTGAAAAACGTCATCGACGCGGTGCAGAACTCCCCGACGCCAGTTTTACTCTTCATCGACGAAGCGCACACCATCATCGGCGCGGGCAATCAGGCGGGCGGCGCGGATGCCGCCAACCTGCTGAAACCCGCCCTGGCGCGTGGCGAACTGCGTACCATCGCCGCCACCACCTGGTCTGAATACAAACAGTATTTTGAACGCGATGCCGCACTCGAACGCCGTTTCCAGATTGTCAAAGTCGACGAGCCGGACGACGAGATGGCCTGCCTGATGCTCAGAGGCCTGAAATCCCGCTACGCCCAGCACCACGGCGTACACATCACTGACGAAGCGGTGAAAGCTGCTGTCAGCCTGTCGCGCCGTTACATCACCGGTCGCCAGTTGCCGGACAAAGCCGTCGACCTGCTCGACACTGCATCTGCCCGTGCGCGCATGAGCCTTGACACCCTGCCGGAAGAACTGACGTTCCTGAAAGCGCAAATCAGCGCGCTGGAAATGGAAGAGCAGGCGCTGCTGGAAGATATTGCACTCGGCGGCCAGCATCACGGCGAAAGGCTGGCGCAGATTGAACAGCAATGCAAAACGCTGGACGACCAGCTCGGTCTGCTGGAAACCCAGTACCACGCTGAGAAGGTGCTGACCCAACAACTGCTGAACTTGCGCCAGGACATCAGCCGGCAGGCAGACATCACCGAATTACAACAGCAACTGAGCAACCTTCAACACAACACCCCATTGCTTTCACTTGATGTGGACGTGCGCACCGTGGCGACCGTAATTGCCGACTGGACCGGGGTACCGCTGACCAGTCTGCTGAAAGACGAACAGACCGACCTGCTGATGCTGGAACAGCATCTTGCGACAAGAGTCGTCGGACAGGACCACGCGCTGGTCGACATGGCGCAACGCCTGCGTGCTGCTAAAACGGGGCTGACGCCGGAGAACGGTCCGCTGGGCGTGTTCCTGCTGGTCGGCCCGAGCGGTGTCGGCAAAACTGAAACCGCGCTAGCGCTGGCCGACAGCCTGTTCGGCGGCGAAAAATCGCTGATCACTATTAACCTGTCCGAATACCAGGAAGCGCACACCGTTTCCCAGTTGAAGGGTTCACCTCCGGGCTACTTCGGTTACGGCCAGGGCGGCATTCTGACCGAAGCAGTTCGCAAACGTCCGTACAGCGTGGTGCTACTCGATGAAGTGGAAAAAGCCCACCGCGACGTGATTAACCTGTTCTACCAAGTGTTCGACCGTGGCTTTATGCGCGACGGTGAAGGGCGCGAAATCGACTTCCGCAACACGGTCATTCTGATGACCGCTAACCTCGGCAGCGACCACCTGATGCAGTTACTCAATGAACAGCCAGACGCCACCGAAGGCGATCTGCATGAACTGCTGCGTCCGATATTGCGCGACCACTTCCAGCCGGCGCTGCTGGCGCGCTTCCAGACCGTAATTTACCGACCGCTGGCAAAAGCGGCAATGCGTACCATCGTGGAAATGAAACTCTCACAGGTCAGCAAGCGCCTGAACCGCCACTACGGCCTGACCACGCAGATTGATGAGAGCCTGTACGACGCGCTAACCGCCGCCTGCTTGCTGCCGGATACCGGTGCGCGCAACGTTGACAGTCTGCTCAACCAGCAAATTCTGCCGGTGCTGAGCCAGCAGCTGCTGACGCACATGGCGGCGAAGCAGAAACCTGGCTCCCTGACGCTTGGCTGGAGTGATGAAGAGGGGATTGGGCTTGAATTTTCAGACGCAGTTGATCGCTAATCCGGAGGCAGGGAATGACCATTCATGATGCCAGTGAAAAGAAAAAGAAGAACGCCAAAAAACAGGACGATGATTTAGTTAGAAAACTGACCACCGAGGAAATCGCCTTAGCCAGAACGGTATTCGGCAACCGCATCGATTACGAGAAGGTGAAAATTCATCGCGGTAGCTATCTGCCATTTGGGTTGCAGGATGAACATACAGCGATGACGCCAAATGGTGAAATATATTTCCGGTATTGGTATCGCGATGACTTCTCAAAAAGCTTGCCATTTTTACGGCATTTATTTATTCACGAAATGAGTCATGTTTGGCAGAGAGAGCGAGGAATGAGCGTCATGGCCAGAGGATTGATAAGCTGGCTGGTGAGTTATCGGTATACGTTCGATGGTCGACTGTTAAGCGAATATCCAATGGAGCAGCAAGCACAAATCATTGCAGATAATTTTGCTTTGCAAAGTGAAGGGTATTATGGCTGGTTAAAACTGAGGATTGACCATAGTATAACTTTGGATGGTGATATTTCTGAATCTGTCATTAAACAAGGGTATAAAAACGCGTTAAGAGGTTTTCCATGGTAATTCCGATCATTTTTCGGGTTCTGCGTGCAAGTCTGCTTGCTGTTATATTTTTGCAAACTTTAACAGGATGTCCGGGGCCTGGCGACAGACTGCAGCCAGATGAAGAGGGGCATATCATTGTTAAAGATGGGAGTATTTGCTTCTCTGTCAATGGTGGCGATGGCTATGTATTGAAGTATATATCTATTAATCCACGGGGAATAAAACCCAAAGATGAAAAAATTATATTCAGCCCACAATTACGGATAAGTAATGAATTACTTTGTATTCCACCGTCTTTTTATCAATTCAATAAAGATGGGCAGTATTTCATTCAGGCAAGCTTTGCCGCTTTAAGGCATGCGGACCGTCCTCGACGTATTGTTTCAGCACTTGAGGTGAGTAAAGGCGTGGTTCATAACATACGACCTAACGATATGGAGATCCTAAGGCCGTATGACGAAATGATTAATGAATAACAGTCTGGAGAAGTAAGTAATGAAAATAATTTTCTTTATTATGCTCGTTATTTCCGTTATTTCCGTTATTTCCGTTATTTCCGTTATTCTGTTTTTATTGGATGAATTTATATTCAAGACTGTTAAGCACGTAATGCCAATTAGCGGTGACGGCAAATGCAGCATGAACAATTTTGAAATGACCGAATAAATGATTAGAGCCCCGTTGCGCTGTCGGGGCTGGAATTGTAATAACTTTTTTCGTACTCGCTGAGTACGTCAACCTGTTACTTGCCCTTCGGCAAGAATGTCATGGACAGCAGATTACCCCATGGAGTCGATATCATGAGTCTGACAGATACGCTCAAGAACACCCTTTCTGCCCTAACTGAAGATGGGCTGAACCGCTACCGTCTGGAAATACCGTCCTGTACTGCATTACTGGATGTGGAAGAGTTTAACGGTAATGAGTTCATGAGCGAGCTTTATACCTATACCATCATATTTACCAGCAGCGACAAGAATATCAGTTCAGCGCAACTGTTGACCAAGCCTGCCACGCTGACCATGGGGACCGGGCCACTGATGGGGCTGACCGGGCAGAAAGTGGTGCATGGTGTGGTGACGCATTTTAAGCGTATCAGTGGCTCACGTGACCAGGCGACGTACCAGATTATTATTGAGCCGTTCTTGTCTTTGCTGCGCAAGCAATTCCGTACCCACCGCTTTTTTGTCAATAAGTCGGTAACGGAAGTTGTCGCCGAAGTTTTGCAGGAACATGGCCTGAAAGGCTGGGAATATGAGTTTACCCTCAAAGCCGACTATCCGAAGCGTGAACAGATTAACCAGTACAAGGAAAATGACCTCGAGTTCATTGAGCGTCTGCTAGCCGAAGTGGGGATTTTCTACTTCTTCACCCTGCAACCCGATACCCAGACCGAAGTGGTGCATTTCGCAGACAAGCAGAGCGCATGGACGTTTGGTAAATCGCTGCCACTCAGCAGCCCATCAGGGATGAGTGACAATGCTGCTGACTCGGTATGGGGGGTTAACGTCCGACAGAACGTGGTAGCGCGTAATGTTACCGCCAGTGATTACAATCACCGTGAAGCTCAGAATGTCCTGACCTCTGTACCGGCGGACATGACCCGTGGCGACGGTGACGGTGTTACCTACGGTGAGGTTTATCACTACCTGCCGCGTCACCTTGAACGTGGCGACAAAATTAATCCTGCAGCGGAAACCGGTAACTTCTGGGCGCGCCTGGAACATGAGCGCTTTCTGTCCGGGCAGACGACTATCAGTGGCAGCAGTAATGATGCGTTGCTTTCGCCGGCACAGGTGCTGACTGTCACTGAAATGGCCATTCCTCCGACACTGCCATCAGAAACGGACAATGGCATAATCATCACCCGAACTGGCTATATAGCCAGCCGTAAAGATGCCCTGATCGTGATGTGGGAAGGGATGCCGTACTACGAGAACCGTTGCTGGCGTCCTGCTCCTAAAAAGCGCCCGGTGGTCAGCGGCACTATGATGGCCCGTGTCACCAGCGCGAAAGCCAACGACATCTACGCCTGGCAGGATGCCTCCGGCCTGTACCGGGTGAAGTTTGATGCCGACCAGGACGACAAAACCCAGGGCCAGGAAAGTATGCCCTTACGCCTTGCGAAACCTTATGGTGGCGACGTTTACGGTATCCACTTCCCGCTGATCCAGGGCACAGAAGTGGCGATTGCCTTTCACGACGGTGACCCGGATCGCCCGTATATTGCCCATGCGCTGCACGACTCGCGTCACGTTGATCATGTGACGGAAAAGAACAACACACGAAACGTGATCCGCACACCTGCGCTGAACAAAATTCGTCTTGAGGATAAGCGTGGCGAGGAGCACATCAAGCTTAGCACCGAGTACGGTGGCAAAACTCAGCTCAATCTTGGGCACAATGTGGATGCCGAAAGGGCGTTGCGCGGTGAAGGGGCCGAGCTGAGGACGGATAAATGGGTCACAATTCGTGGTGGCGCAGGTGTGTTTATTACCGCCGATCGGCAGGAAAGCGCTGCGGGTTTACAGCTCGAAATGCAGGCAGCGCTCGATGGCCTCAAAGCAGCATTGCAGGATGCCGAAGGGATCCGTTTTGCAGCCGAATTGGCAAAAGCAGAACTGGCTGATATTGCCCGTCAAAAGTCACTCATGACAGATGCACTGACTGAACTGAAGAAACAGGCATTGCTTTTATCAGCACCTGCGGGCATTGCCCAGATAACACCTGCCAGTATTCAACTCTCATCAGGTGAAAATTTGATTGTGACAACGGGAGCAGATGCAGATGTCAGCATAGCGAAAAAATTCCGTCTGGGTGTAAAAGAAACTATCAGTTTATTCGCCCAAAAAATGGGTATTAAGATTTTTGCCAGCCAGGGCAAAGTTGAAATTCAGGCACAAGACGATGCAATGGATCTTTTTGCAAGAAATACGCTAACTGTTGCCAGCAAGGATAAGGAAGTCTTTGTAACTGCGAAAACAGAACTGACCCTGAGTTGCGGCGGAGCTTATATCCGTCTGAAAGATGGTGATGTGGAAATAGGCACACCAGGTAACATCCGAATGAAATGCGGTATTTTTCAGAAAATGGGGCCAGCTACCCTCACCAGGACAATCGAACTGACGGATCCCTGTGCGACGGCAATGGACAGTGCAGGATCGGAGCAAAGCCCCGATGTCACGATGAATTAAGGACCACCACGAATGACGGACACTATTTCATACGACTATTCATCGCAGGCACAACAGGAGCAGCATCAATCAATAAAGGCGCAACTTTTCCACCATTTTTTACGGTTAGATGTGCGCTGTATATTGATGATTGATGCAACAATACTTCGTTGCCGGAATAATAAACCCGAGTTAATTGACGCACTGGAAAGTCGGGGAGTAATAAAAATTCCCGTAGCCCCACAATATCTCACGGATGAGTTTTTCCCTTGGCTTATCTCGCTTGACTTATCTTTGCCTGAAGACGTTCTTATTTTGGACGAAAGTCTAAGGCTGGCTCTGAATGAAATAGAACCGCGGCAAATTAAAAATGGAAGTGGAAGGTTAATTAGCGGCTGGTTAGCAAGTCACACCTCGCCAGAGGAAACGGCACTTCACATCGGAAAAAGTGCACTGCAGAGCAATAACGAAAAAGATATTTTACTCCGTTATTATGATCCTGCCGTAACACCATTGCTCTGGGAAATTTTAGACAGCTGGCAAAAACAGCGACTCATGGGCCCTATGGCGTGTTGGTTTAGTGTTGATGGTGACGGGCAACTCATTAAGAGAACAGGGCTTGAGCAACAGACATTTCAGATGTCGCACTCTATATCACTGAGTCCTGAATGCTGGCGGGATATAAAATTGATCACGGCCATTAATTCTATCCTCTGTGATTATCGGCAAGAGAATATCAATAAATTGCGTCTGAGAGAGTTGTCAGTGTTGAAGAAGGTATTGCCTGCACTTAAACGAGCCAGCGATTATTCATTTCGGAAAAAAAATGATCTTACCGCCTATGGTATGCACGCGCTGACGATCTCACCCGATTTTGACCTCCACCCGGATATATCACGACGGCTGGAAATTGAGTGTTCAAAACAGGATCCAAGTTATCTGGATGCGATTGCGGCAGTCAGTGAAACATTATGGGAAAAAATTCGAACAGGTGACCGTTAAAAATGACCGGCTTTTCGTTGCGAGAATATAAGGAATGAAGTCATGGCAGATCATCATTGTGACTGCAAGTCTCAAGGACCAGCACTATTGCCGGTAAGATATGTGGTTGCACCTGACCACCAACCTGGATCGCTACCCGGTTGGGCAGCTTCTGGCACAAAAGAATACCCTAATCATGAGAACTATCATTATGCTCTAAGGGCTATGCGACGGGGATTTTTATATATTTATTATCCATTTTTGTCTAAATGGGATGCCTGGTCCATCAGCGACGATGGCAGTTTGTGGAAACAGTTTTCTCCTGACAATGCAATAATAAAAACCGAACCGGATTGCAGGCAAGGCACTTATCACCAGGGGGGGAAAGATTTTATTACGCTAATTCCCGAAGTCATGGATAACGATATCTGGATAGCCTTTTCGCAATCTCCCTGGACTGCATCGACACTTGCACGCTATCAGAATGAAAGCGATCGCAGCAGAAGAATGCAATGCCTAAGTTCATCACAGTGGATTACGCCAACAGCGGCCCCCTGTACACAGGAGGCCACCGAGGGAAACATCTCAGCTATTCTGGATTATATGCCAGCCAGCAGCGGGGAACTTTATCCAGCGACATCACTGCCGTGGGGAACTCATGGGGATTTTCGGGTAAGCCATGTCACAAGTGAAGGTAACTATAGTCTTGTAACAAAAGTGCAGCCACTGGAAACACTTTATCCATGGAAGAGCATGAGTCAGGGGCTTGCCGGTAGCACAGCCCAGCAAATGAAACAGCGGGGTGTCAAAGCTGATAGTACGAAAGTTACGCCGCTCATTTTTGCTGTACATGACACGGTAGGGATTGCTCATGAACTGACCGGCTGGACAAATGATGTTCTTGCATTACCTAAAATATTTGGTGATGAGCGGGCTCTGGAGTTTTCTACTCAGAACCTGATTAATGGTGCGGAGCAGATCATTTCTAAAACGGCAGAACAAAAAGTGGCGGCACGGTTGATGGTCACATTTGATGAAAATCCTGTCGGGCTTGATATGGCTTATCAACTGTATTGTGCCAATGAGCGCAGTAAAGGGGTTCCGGTCAACGAGATCATGAGCCGTGAGGAATACGAGAACCAGAGAAAGGAAGCTCAGCAAAAAACCGGTCTAAGGATCCAGGTCGCGGATGACCTGGCAAAATACAGACGCATGTTGGATCAGGAAAAACTGAATTCGTTCATTGCCTGCGGCGAGACATTAATCGATCAAGTTGATGAAAAGGTAACAAGCCTTATCGGTTTCAGAATCAAATGGCTTCAGGATGAGGCGTTTATTGCCGCCACCCAGGATTTCTATTCTGAAGAGCCAGACGATAATCTCTATTACCGTGAGGTAGCGGCCTTTGCGATATCCGGATTAAATATCGTGGATTCAGGCAAAGCATTACTGGATGAGTGGATAAATGCGTACACCACCACCAGTGACAAAAACCTCGTCTGGCGAACCCATTTTTTCAATAACCCAGAATTGATGGCAGAGGGTGAGTCATTATTAGGGCAATGCCGCCAGTGTACGTCTGACCCAATGAGCCAGAGCGGCCTGCTTTATTTCTTCGAAACCAATGGAGCCAAACTCAATAAGATCTTTAAAGGTTTTGAGAAAGCGACGGCCGCGCTGGCGAACCCCCCAAAACCCGATGCTTTGCTGTCAACGCGTTTGCTCTATACCGTCGATCAGTATATGGCCACGGTCGGAGAGCGGGTTTTCTCTTCCACCCGTGTGGGTTTTGTCATGGACACCACAGGAGATGCGATTAACCGCACCCTCTTCTCTTTGGTCTCAGGAAAATCGGTGGCGCAGATAAAAGCATTCCTGTCCACCTACATCGGCTGGGCTACGGAACGGCGTGTTTACCTGGATGGCCTGGGTTTCTTTGGCCCTGTGCGACGTGAAATCAGTGAAAAGCTGCGGGTTGCCAGCATTAAATTTACTGTAATGGATAAAGCCTACAGCACCTATGAAATGAAGGATCGCAACCAGTATGCGGCTAAAGCCACCAGTATTAAGATCCTGGTGTTAATTTTTAATGTGGTTGAACTGAATAACCAGTTAGACCATTACAAAGGTGATGCCGTCAGTTATGCGAAAATATCCAGCGCCATTCTCGCCACCGCAGGAGGGATCGCTGATATTGCAACTCCGGCGTTTGAGCATGGTGTGGCCGCAGGTAATACCCTGCATCGCTTAAAATTCATCGGGGCAGGGAGTTCATTGGTGGCTTCGGGGATTTCGCTGGGGTTGGACTTATCTAAGTTTGGATCTGAAAATAATGAGAAGAACAGTGATAAATGTATTGTCTATAAAAGTCTGTACTTTGTTAAAGTTTTAAATGATGCCGCTACACTAGTAAGTGCTGAAGGGAAGCTGATGAGTGCACTAATTACCCGGTTTGGTTGGGATACAACAATAGGGTCAATGGGAGTTTGGCTTGGCAGAGCAGCAGCCCCTAAACTCGTTTTTCTCGGGATTGAATGGATTGGGGTATTGTCCTCCTGGTGGTTTGCAATTGGGGTTATGGTGGCTGAATATGTTGTCACTGAATACTTTTCCCGTGACGATTTACAGATATGGTATGAACTGGGCATTTTTGGTAATGACAATACTCTGAACAGCGACGGACTAAAGCCGGAAAAAATGACGGTTCTGATTGAAGAACGCAGAAATTCGTTAATGGCCTGTTTACAGAAAATGGCCTCTTCACCTCAGGAAGTAACGCCAGTAATGCCAAAAACAATTATGTTCTGGCCGTTTAGCATCAATACCGAAACAGAAGATTACGAGGCATAACCGTTAGTAAAAGGCCTAATCAATTTGCTCAGGGAGAGATAATGACATACGAAACCATAAAATTTTCTGATACCCCCCGCCCTACCTGGAAAGAAATTAACGATAATGAAAAGTACCCTTGCGTGGATTTTCTCAAGCGCCAAAGTGAGCTGGTGATTTTAAAAGAACGTATTGCACGAATCGAATCTACCCGTGGGGAGCGGAATCTGTTGCCAGGATTACGTAAACAAGAGCAAACACTTGAGCTACAGCTTCAGGATGCTCCGCCAGACCCGGTATTACCACCACCTGCACCGCTGATAAAAATGACGGGAAAGCTGGAAGCATTTCAGGCGCGGTTAATACCGCACTACTTTGACCCGATGGCTTATCCGCAGACTCATGACTATTTTGCCCGCCACGAAGAGCGGGTGGCTAATGCTGCTGTGGTCGTTGCTGCCGGTGGGCAAAGCGCCACAGCGCAAGGGATGGTGCTTGACAGTGACAGGATACGTAAGCTCGCCTGGCATGTGACAGGGCAAATTAACGGTAAACGTTTTTCGGGTTGGCTGGGTTATAACTTTTGCCAGGTGGGCGAGGAGGTTGAACTGATTGTTGCACCAGTGGGGGATGAATATCTGGTGTACGCTCTGGCTAAACCTCAGGAACGCTCCATCAGTATGACGCCCGGTTGCTATCAAGGGAAAAGACAGGCGCGCTGGGGGGGGACCTGGTTCTGGTTGGGAATTGAGGGGTTTGCCCTTGCCGGAGTTATAATCACCAAGCTTATTACCGATGGTTTTGCGGGATTATTCTCACAGGATCTTCATGAATCTTTACTTATCGGTATTATATCGGGGGGGGTATTTGTTATTGGCCCAGCCCTTTACAGCGTATGGCGACGCCATCCTTTCCCGGAGGCAGACCTGGCAGAAGAAATCTTTACCGTGATGGGCTGGAAGAAAGTCACGGATATTAATCTGTGCAAACTAAACCGGCAGCGAAAAAGAAAATGGAAACGCACAGGGAAACCGGAAAACCCGTATAAGGACCAGACACCGTTTCTCTATACCGGATGGGGAAGGGAATTTTATTACTATTAGTAATCCACTCGATAATAACCCATAAATTTATAAGGAGGTAAACGTGTTTTCCGGAATTGTAAGATTAAATGATAAACTCAGTAGTGGTGGAATAGTTACTTCTGCATCTTCCTCAATGATTATTGATGGTATAGCTGCCGCACTGGTAGGGGATGATGTCATGTGCCCAATTTTAGGACATGGTAAAAATAAAATAATTGAAGGTTCAAACGAATGGATTTCCGATGGGAAACTAGTGGCATTCCATCAGTGTAAATGTCTGTGCGGATGCTATGTCATTTCAAGTATGCCTGGCACGGGAATAGGATGAATATATGTCATGGGATATGCCTGCATTAGTTGCTCCTGAAAAAACACCTGCACTGGAATTTAATCGATTATTTATAGTGTTTATATTATGCCTGCTGATTGTTTTTTTTGGCGGCATGGCTTATTACTATTCAAGTCAGGATAAAAACACACTTACGCTTTTGTTAATTTTAAGTCTGACTCTTTTTGTGATATTTGGTGCAACTGTTGGCTGGAAAGTGCTACGGGCAGGAATGTTGCTGGAGAATAATGAGCTCATCGAAGTTAGCAATAAAAGAGCAGAAGATATTTGCCGCCAATGGGCATCAGAATATATTTCCATTATTGATTTTTCTTCCGTCTTTCCTTATGGGATTGAGATCGCCAAATTCATTTGGGGCGACGAATTTAATGTTATTGGTGATAAATCAATAAAATTCCCTGAAGAAATTAATTACACCGCGATTTTTCAGGAATTACTCTCATCTTTACGTTATAAATTGCTGATACTTTCTCAGGCAGGAAAAATCGAAATTAGTTTGTCTGGGCCTGATGCATCGTTTCGTTCTCTTTGGCAATCATTTTCTCTGGCCTGGATAACACTCGGCCTGCCAGCAGATGCAGTAACAGTTCCCATGTTTATTGTTAAAAGTTACACAGATCAAATTGACGAGTGGCTTGAACATCCGGGGGATAAGTGTCGACTGGTTGTAGTCTGTAATCCTCTGACGTCTGATGATGCTCAACGTGTAACAAGTGACGCCGCCTGCGCGTGGTTATTGGCTCCCACGGGTATAACAGAACAACTCCCGCAAAAGGGGCGTTTGTACCGGGCTCTGGAAACCGATGGCACTACACTTCTGTCTGATTTACCCAAATTACTGAAATACCAAATTGGCGCCATGGAAATCGAAAATTTATGGTTTGATAAAGTGACTGAAAAAAATACCGTCAATAAAGTCACTAAAATATGCAATCAAGTATTGAGGAGGGAAGAAGATTCAAACCTGTTATCACAGTACTTTACTGAACTCATTTTGGGTAGGCAAGAAAAAAACAGTATATGGATGGCAATGGCGTTAGTTTTTATTAATAAAAAAAATAACAATGCGAGTAATTTAATTGTTTCCCAATGTGAGGCCAAAACATTACTTGTGCAGATTAAAAAAACACCTCTTCATAAGGAGTTGCTGTGAGCAATAGTCGGCCAATGAGGCTGGGTGGACTACTGATACTTGTCTGTTTCCTGGGGATAGTCGTTGCAGTGGCTATTTACTTTGGGAAAGGCTATTTCAAACTGAGCGGATATCAGCAAATTGGGGCATGGTGTATTGCCATGCTGATCATCATGGTGGTGTTAAAGTTTATTCGGTTAGGTTCCCGACAATCCGTGCTGCAATCGTTACCGTCATACCAGTTTCTTTCTCCATTTCGGGGGAAAGCTGGACAGCAGCTCAGCTCATTATTTAATCATACTTCTACAGTCGAAGAATCGAGCGTCAGAACCGACCACAACCCTGCGCTGACCGACCTCCAGACAGCCCTGCGCCACACCTATGGCCGCTTCTGGTTCCGCAAAGTCCGCATCCTCCTGTTAACAGGCAGCGCCGCCGATGTGGAGCAACTCACCCCCAGCCTTACCACGCAGTTCTGGCAGGAAGACGCAGGCACTGTTTTACTCTGGGGTGGCGATTTAGGTGCTCAGGCTGATGCTGCCTGGCTGGGCGCTCTGCGTAAACTGCGCCGCCGTCCGCTGGATGGCATGGTGTGGGTGACCTCTGCATTATCTTCCTCCGGCCAAAAAGACTCCCGTGTCACACTTTCCCCTGACATGATGGACAGCGTCGGGCAGGCGTTTGCGGCGCGTTATGCGCTGCTGGGCTGGCAGCTACCGCTGTATGTCTGGTCATTGCATACCGCAGAAGGGATGCAGGTGGAGCGAATCACCCAGTCTGTGGGTTGTTTACTCCCCGCAAGTTGCAAAGCCGATGAACTAAGTACGCAGCTTACTAGCCTGGTACCGGCACTGATTGAACAGGGTACACAGCAGGTGAGTGCCGATACCGGACACCAGTTTCTACTACAACTGGCCGGCCAGTTAGCGCTTCGCCCTGAGTTCGTGGTAACGCCACTGTCCACGCTGCTCAATCCGTACCGCCCTTCACCGCTGGCGGGGGTGATGTTCAGCCCGGCTTCAGTGGATGCAAAACGCACCGTCAAACATCACTGGGGCAAAGACAACCGCTGGGATGTGCTGCTGGATTCATTGCTGTCACTGCCCCTAGGTCTGGCCCCGAAAAAACTCGGTTTTGCCTGGCGCAGGCTGTTTGCGTTTACCGTAGTGGGTGCAATGGTGCTGTGGGGCGCGGGTATGGTGGTGGCCTTTCTGGTCAACCGTGAGGCGATTAACGCTTCTGAATCTCAGGTGCAGCTTGCCGCGAACGTGAAGCAACCGCTCCCGGCGCGTCTGAAAGCACAGCTCGATTTGCAACACACCCTCGACCGTCTGCAATATCGCCAGCAGGACGGTGCGCCGTGGTACAGCCGTTTTGGCCTGAGCCAGAACGATGAATTACTGACTGCTCTCTGGCCGCACTACGGGGCCAGCGCGTTGCCGCTGTTGCGTGATGCGGCTTCACAGCATGTTGAATCGCAGCTTGAAACCTTGGTCCAGTTGCCGCCGGATGACCCGAACCGCGACAAACTCATCAGGCCCGCTTACGACCAGCTCAAACTGTATCTGATGCTGGCTCGTCCGGACAAAATGGATTTTGCGTGGTTCAGCAAAACGCTGCTCAGCGACTGGCCGCAGCGTGAGGGCGTGCCGGACGGTGTCTGGCAGGGCAGCGGCCCTGTCCTGCTGGACTTTTATGCCCGCAACCTTGCCCGTCACCCGGAGTGGCGTCTGCTACCGGATGACAACCTGGTGAATCAGGCCCGTACCCTGCTGGTGCGCCAGATGGGCGCGCGCAACAGCGAATCGTCGCTTTATCAGAAGATGTTGCGTCAGGTGGCAAACCAGTATGCAGATATGCGTTTGTCGGACATGACCGGTGAAACCGATGCCGACCGTATCTTCACCACCGATGCGGTGGTGCCGGGGATGTTCACCCGTAAAGCCTGGGAAGAAGCCGTCAGTCCGGCGATTGAAAAAGTGGTCACCGGTCGTCGTGAAGAGATGGACTGGGTGCTCAGCGACATCAAAAACACCGTGGTGCAACAAGATACGCCGGAAGCGCTGCAGGCGCGGCTCAAAGAACGCTACTTTGCAGACTTCTCCGGCAGTTGGCTGGAGTTCCTCAACAGCCTGCACTGGCAACAGGCTCAGACGCTGTCGGACGCCATCGACCAACTCACGCTGATGGCAGACCTGCGCCAGTCGCCGCTGGTGGCCCTTATGAACACCCTGAGTATTCAGGGCAAAACCGGGCAGACCGGCGAGGCACTGTCCGACTCGCTGGTCAAGTCCGCCAAAAACCTGTTAAACCGCGATGAACAACCGGCGATTGACCAGCAGGCGGGGGCGCAAGGCCCACTGGATGCCACCTTCGGTCCAGTGTTGGCGCTAATGGAAAATAAAGGCGGTGGGCAGACCAGTCTCAGCCTGCAGACCTTCCTGACCCGTGTGACCCAGGTGCGTCTCAAGCTGCAGCAGGTGGTGAATGCCGCCGACCCGCAGGCGATGGCCCAGACCCTGGCGCAGACGGTATTCCAGGGCAAAGCCGTGGATTTAACCGAGACCCGCGATTACGGCAGCCTGGTGGCCGCAAGCCTTGGTCAGGAATGGCGCGGATTCGGGCAGACGATATTTGTCCAGCCGATGGAGCAGGCCTGGCAACAGGTATTAACCCCTGCCACCGAAAGCCTGAATGCCCAGTGGCAGGCGGCGATTGTTGACGACTGGAACAGTACCTTCGGCGGACGCTATCCGTTAAAAAACACCACTAGCGAAGTCTCTTTGCCATTGCTGGCGCGCTATCTGAACAGCGACAGTGGCCGTATCGCCCGCTTCCTGCAAACCCGCCTGAACGGCGTATTGCATAAAGAGGGCAGCCACTGGGTGCCGGACAGCATCAACGCTCAGGGGCTGACCTTCAGCCCGGCCTTCCTCGATGCCGTCGATACGCTGAGCAACCTGTCTGATGTGGTGTTTGCCAACGGTGAAGCGGGTATCAGCTTTGAGCTGCGCCCCGGCACGGCAAAAGACGTCATGCAGACTGACCTGGTGGTCGACAGCCAGAAGCTCAGCTACTACAACCAGCTTCCGGCCTGGAAGCGCTTCACCTGGCCACACGATACTGAAGCGCCTGGGGCGAGTCTAAGCTGGATAAGCACTCAGGCAGGCACCCGTCAGTATGCGGATATGCCCGGTGTTTGGGGGCTAATCCGCCTGCTGGATAAAGCCGATGTCACACCGTATCCGGGGGTGAACAGCAGTTTTAACCTCACCTGGAAAGCACCCGATGGCAGGCCGCTGAACTACACCCTGCGCACCGAAGCCGGTGAAGGCCCGCTAGCGCTGCTGAGATTGCGCAATTTCGTCTTACCGGCACAGATATTCAGTGTGAGCACCACTTCCGCACAAACAGACGATACCGCAACAGAGGACGCAAACTGATGGCCTCCCTGAGTACATTAATTAATGCCTGCCATGCAGAGCAGACACGGCTGGCACAACAGGCTCAGCTTCAAATCCCGCTATGGGAAAAATGGCTGGCCCCCGTGTCGACAAATTTACCCGTCGGGGAAGACCCCGGCTATGACGACCACTTCCATCAGATGCGCGAGGAGGTCAACAAGCTCTCTGGTGCCGATATGGCGTTAGTCTGCGAGCTTGCCGAAAAACTACTGACTTCAACATGCAAAGATGTGCGTGTGGTGACCTATTACATCTGGGCGCGGCTGCATACCGATGGCGAAGCGGGATTCGCTGACGGGCTGGCGCTGCTGGCCGGGCTGCTTCAGCGCTTTGGGGATGCGTTGTACCCGCAGCGCGCCAACAGCCGCAAACTGGCGCTGGAGTGGCTGGCGGGTAGCCGTGTGCTGGACAGTCTGTCGCTCTACCCGGAAGTGGTGAAAGCCGATTTTGAGCGTATCACCGGTGCGCTGGCGCTCATTGAAGAGAGCGTGGCGGGCTGGGATGATGCGGCTCACCCGCAGTTAAGTGGCCTGTACGCGGCACTTGAAAACCGCCTTGCGCAGTCCGGCGGGCCGGATGCGGTGATACCGCAGAACAGCGGCACTCCAGGCAGCAACACCTCATCTGCCGATGCGCCTGCGCTGAAGTCCGTCACCTCCGGGCGTGAACTACTCGATCAGGCCAGGCTGCTGGCGGGTTATCTGCGTGACCAGCCGAATGGCTGGCTCTCCGGGCATCACCTGATGAAAAGTATTCGTCTCGACACGCTGCACGAACTGCCTGCGCTGGATGCCGCCGGTCGCACCCGTCTGATACCCCCTAAACCAGAAAACCGCGCCTTGCTTAAACGCCTGTATCTGCAACAAAGCTGGCAGGAATTACTGGAGCAGACCGACAGCCTGTTTGCTCAGGGCGTCAACCACCTGTGGCTGGATTTGCAGTGGTATGTCCATCAGGCGCTGACCAAAGCCGGTGCGCCGTATGAGGGCTGGGCAGACATCATTAAGCAGGATTTGAACGGCCTGCTGACACGACTAACGGGCCTCGAAGGACTGGCGTTCAACGACGGTACTCCGTTTGCTGATGAAGTGACGATGAATTGGATACACCAGCAGGTCACAATGTCTGCCGGATGGGACAACGACTCTGCTGTGTCCGCCAGCACCGCAGGCGACGACGATATTCTGCAACTGGAGGCAGAAGCCCTGGCGCAGGCTGACAGCGAAGGCATTGAAGCGGCACTCAATTGGCTACAAAACCGCCCCGGCACCCGCACGCCGCGCCACCAGTGGCTGTTGCGCCTGCTGATGGCTCGCGTGGGGGAGCAGTACGGCAAAAACGACATGGCGCTGCATCTGCTGAATGAACTGGACGGCAATGCCAGCACGCTGACCCTGGCGCAATGGGAGCCGGAACTGCTGTTCGAAGTAAAAGCCCGTCGTCTGAAGCTGCTGCGTATGAAAGCGACACGCGCGGAGTCTGACAAACCGCGCATTCAGAATGAGATGGACAATTTACTGGCCGGATTAATCAGCCTTGACCCTGCTCGGGCTGCAGTTCTCTGCGGTTAATCAATAATCCTTCCTGATAAAAAGAAAACGATGAAAGACCTAACCCTGCGTTATTACGACACCGAATTGCGCTACCTGCGTGATGCGGGAAAAGAATTCGCCCAGACCCATCCCGACCGGGCGGCGATGCTTGACCTCGATAAACCCGGCACGCCAGACCCTTACGTGGAGCGCATCTTTGAAGGCTTTGCCTTCTCGATGGGGCGGCTGCGCGAAAAAATAGATGACGACCTGCCGGAGTTCACCGAAGGGCTGGTGAGCATGTTGTGGCCGCATTATCTGCGGACTATTCCGTCGCTCTCCATTGTGTCGCTGATGCCGGATGTTCCAGCGATGAAAATGGCCGAAGTGGTGCCAGCCGGGATGGAGGTGTTTTCCCGTCCTGTCGGGCCGAAGAATACCGTCTGCCAGTATCGCACCACGCGCGACATGATGCTTAATCCGCTCGCGGTATCAAAAGTGGTGATGGCGACCGAGCCGGACGGGCGTTCGGTGCTTCGTCTGCGTCTGGCGTGCAGTTCGCAGGCAGACTGGTCGCAGGTGAATTTAAAACACCTGAGCTTTTATCTGGCGGGCGATGCGCCGGTCAGCAGCGCGTTGCATTTAGCACTGACCCGCCGTCAGGCTGCACTGTATCTGCGTTTACCCGGTCAGACAGACCGCATCAAACTCGAGGGCTGGTTTTCGCCGGGTGGTTTTGCCGATGAAGACCTGCTGTGGCCGAAAGGCGAAAGCGCATTCAGTGGCTATCAACTCCTGCTGGAGTACTTCACCTTCCGCGAGAAGTTTATGTTCGTCAATCTCAATGGACTGGAGAACATCACCCTGCCTGCGGGCATTGAATATTTCGATATCGATGTGGTGTTCAATAGCCAGTGGCAAAGCGATTTGCCGGTGACGGATGAAGCGCTCAGGCTGCACTGCGTACCGGTGATTAACCTGTTCTCTATGGAAGCCGACCCTCTGATTATCAACGGTCTGGAAAGCGAGTACCTGCTGCGCCCGCGTCGTTTACAGGACGGTCACACCGAGATTTATTCGGTGGATTCGGTGACGGGTTCGAGTCGCACGTCGGAGGCAAGTTATGTGCCGTTCACCAGCTTCCGTCACCGGGGCGGGATGCAGCGCCGCCATGCGCCGGAGCGTTATTTCCACTCCCGCGTGAAGCGTGGTGTCACCGGGCTGCATGACACCTGGCTTATTCTGGGCGGCATGCAGTGGGAAGCGGATCGGGATTTTGTGCGCGAAGCCGTCTCGCTGAAAATTACCGGCACCAACGGTCAGTTGCCGCGCAAGGCATTGCAGAGCACGCTGCTTGACCGCTGTGAATCAGTACTGCAGACGCCGCTGAAAGTGCGCAATCTCTGCAAACCGACGCTGCCCGCCTATCCGCCCGCAGAAGACCGTTTTCAGTGGCGGGTGCTGAGTCACCTCGGCTCCAGCTACCTCAATCTGATGAGCAGCGCGGAAGTGCTACGTGGCACGCTGGAGCTGTACAACTGGCAGGGCGATGAGCTGAACAACCGCCGCCTTGACGCCCTCCTTGAGGTAAAGCATTACCAGGTTCAGCGCTTTGAAAAAGGGTTCCTGCTGCGCGGTATCGACATGGAAGTAACGATTGACAGCAATGGCTTTACCGGTGAGGGCGATGTTCATTTGTTCGGGGAAATGCTCAACCGCTTCCTGGCGTTATACGCCGACATCCACCTGTTTAATCAGCTCACCCTTATCGTTCAGCCTGAAGGCAAATGTATCCGATGGAAAGAGAATCACAATCAGCGTCTGCCCGGCTAATTGAACAGCTGCGCGATAAGCTGCCATACACGCAGTTTTATCGCTTCTGTCAGTTGCTGGAGCAAAGTCAACCGGATGCGCCAGCCCTTGGCAGCCACTGGCAGGTCAGATATGACCCGGTGCGGTTTCGTCCGCATCCGGGGATGGGGTTTCCGGCCAGCGAATTTAAGCGGGTAGAATTCCCCGAGCACACGCACCTGCCGGCAACCATTCGCACCACCTTTATGGGACTGTACGGCGTGGAATCCCCGCTGCCGACCGCGTATATCGACGACATCACCCAGCGCCGGGAAGGATTCGAGGCGGTCAGTGATTTTCTGGATATTTTCAACCATCGGATGATCACCCAGTACTACCGCATTTGGCGCAAGTATTCGTATCCGGCCACCTTTGCGGCTGGTGGTACGGACAGAACCTCGAAATATCTGCTGAGTCTGTGCGGGCTGGGGATTGACGGCAGTGCGCAGAATATCGCCACGCCGGTGTCACGCTTCCTGGCGCTGACCGGCATGATGCGTCTGCCGACGCGCACCAGTGAAGGTGTGATAGCGCTGGTTCAGCTACTGGCTCCGGATACACAAGCCTCGGTGATACCGCACGACCGGCTGCGTATCCCGCTGCGTAACCGGCTTGCCATGAATGCCAGCCAGCCCGTCAGCATGCGCAACAGCCCGGTAATGGGCTCTCATGCGGTGGATGTGAACAGCCAGATATTACTGAGTCTGAAAACGAATAATGCCGACGAAGCCCGTGAGTGGCTGCCCGGTGGACAACTGCATACCGATTTGCTGGCGCTGCTGCATGTCTATCTTGGCTCGCGCCTGCATGTGCGCCTGCAACTGTCTGTTTTACGCAGTTTGCTGCCGAACGCACAACTTTCCTGTCAGCCGCAGAACAGTGGCATGCTACTGGGCAGAACGGCGGTGATGCGTACGCAGCGCCCCGTCAAAGCAGCAAAAAATAACGATGAACTTATCACTATCAACCTGGGCCGCTGGCAGCGCGTGCAGGAAAATCTTCACCGGAGGGAGACCGATGAATATGGCGACTATCACTGGTAAACACTATTACGCGTTAATGACACTGGTCATGACCGTCGTCCTGAGTGGCTGCGGGCTGACCCAGAAAGTGAGCGACGGCACCGTCGCCGTAACGAAATCTATTTTCTACAAACAGGTGAAAACGCTGCATCTGGATATCCAGGCGCGCGATGCGGTAAACAACAATGCCAGTGGCGCACCGCTGGCAACCGTAGTCCGCATTTATCAGTTAAAGGATCGTAAAACGTTCGATGGTACGGATTATCCGTCATTGTTCGCGCAAGACAGCCTGGCCATTAAAGCTGATTTAATGGCAGAAAAAGACATCCGTATTCGCCCTGGGGCGGCGGTGACCCTCGACGTACCGCTGGATGAAAAGGCACAGTTTGTCGCGGTGGCGGGAATGTTCCTGGCTCCTGATATGACGAATGGCACCTGGCGTCTGGTGCTAAGTCGCGACGACCTCAACCCGGATAACCCCCGCCAGATTGAACTCAATAACCAGGGGATGACGCTGCTGCCCCTGAAGGACAAGTAAGATGGCACAACCTTCCGTCTATGAAATGCTGACCGGTAACTTCACTGGCGGCCTGGAACTGCATCAGGTCAGTGAACCCAACCAGGTCATTCTGTCGGTACTTGATAACATGCAGCGCATTCTTAACTGCCGGGCGGGCACGCTCAGCCACCTGCCTGATTATGGTCTGCCGGATATGAGCAAAATCCTGCAGGGGATGCCGGGCTCTGCGCATGAGCTGATGATCACGCTCTCCGGTGTGTTGTTGAAATATGAACCGCGCCTGAAACACATTAACGTGATTTTGCTGCCGCAGACAGAACCCGGGCATTTGGAATATGCGATAGATGCCGAATTAAAAGACCTGGGTCTGGTGCGCTATGGCACTGATTTTATGCCGGAAGGTAGAGTGTTAATTCGACATCTGAAACAGCAGCACTATGTGGATGCGTTGTCTACCCTTTGAGGGCTAAGGATAATTAATGAAACGAGACTGGGATTTACTGCGCCATTTTCTGATTGAAATTGAAGAAGAAAAAGGTGTGTTTGCTGATTTTCCTGATAAGCCAGAATGGACAGATCAGACTGAAGAGGAATATTGCCAGCAATACAAAAAATACGAAGAGTTCGAATCCCGTTTCTTCGGGCATCTGGAGTTATTGATTGATAACGGCTATGTCGAAGGTATTCAGGTATCAAGAGGGATGGATGGGCATATATCGTGCGGAACAACGTATCCCCGACTGACGATGAGAGGCCACGATTTACTCGATACCATGCGTTCTTCACCCGTGTGGGAATCGATTAAAACGACAGCCAGAAGTAAAGGCATTGAACTGACATTCGATGCAATTAAAGCCCTGGGAGCTATGGCGTTAGCTCGTCTTATTGGCTGAGTTTATTCATCGGATTTGTCCCAGTGTCCCACTTCTTTTCTGAGTGCTACGGTAATGACATTGTCTCTTTTTCAACACCTTCGCCATGAGCTGGATTTAACGCATATCCCGGATGCACTGGTCAGTATCACCGGCGCTGACCCGGTATACCCGATGCCGTTTCGTCTGGGTGAAGCCTCCGCTGTTGTGCTGGCTCTGCAGGGTATGATGCTGGATGCGCTGCGCACAAGTCAGGAGATGCCTCCGCAGTAAATTGCCGTGGACTGCCGCCGTGCGGCGGCTTTCACGTACGCCGTCGCCTTTCAGCGCCAGAACGGGCATAAGTTGCAGTACAACGACCCGGACTACCCGACGACAGATTTTTACCTCACCGCTGATAACCGCTGGATATTTCTGCACGGCGGTTACCCCAAATTGCGCGACGGCATCCTGGATATTCTGGATGTGCCCAATAACCGCAACCGTATTGCAAAGGCGGCTACTGGCTGGAATGCGCAAGAGCTGGAATCCACACTGGCCGATGCCGGGCTGTGTGGTGCTGTAGCCCGTACGCATGAAGAATGGCTGGCGTGTCCGCAGGGACAAGCGGTGAATGCGGAGCCGCTAGGTCGGTTGACGCGAGTGAGCGACAGCGCACCACGTTCTCGCCACTATGGTTCAGAACATACGCCACAAACGCTGAAAGTGCTGGACTTCACCCATGTGATTGCCGGGCCTACCGCCACACGTGGGCTGGCACAAATGGGAGCGAATGTGCTGCATATTTCGTCACCAAACCGGCCCCATATACTCCCGTTTGATGTGGACACCAACCACGGTAAACATAACGCCTATCTGGACTTGTCCGTTGCCGCTGACCGCCAGACGACAGCTCAACTAGTGCGCGACAGCGACGTGTTTGTGCAGAGCTCTCGCCCGGAGGCGCTGAGCCGCTATGGCCTGAGTGTGGAAGAGATGGTCCACCTGAACCCGTATCTGATAGCTGTGAACCTCAACTGCTATGGTCATAGTGGTCCGGTGGGAAAATCGCCCCGGCTTTGAACAACTGGGCAGGTGCCGGCTGGCAGAAAGCAAACGGTCCTGCGCTGGAATGGATTGCCCGCTGTATGGAAACCGAAAGCGGCCCCTTTGGCGAACTGCGCTATTTCAATACTGCGCTGCATCTGGATAAAACGCCGCTGCACTTTACCACACCCGCCACGCCGCTCGGTGCACATCTCCCGGCGTGGACCGTCTGATATCACTTCACCCCGGCAGGGTTGCCCACCGGGGCTTCTGAATATTCATTAATCTTATATACAGAGAACCAGAGATGAAAAATCTTCGTCGTGCATTACCGTGCCGGTTTACCGATTTACTGCTGAGCCTCTCAGCTCAGGCTAACGACCATAAAGTGCTGGGCGTGATTGCCATGCCGCGCAATGAGACCAGTGACCTGGCGCTGAAAATCCCGATCTGCCGGGTGATTAAGCGCATTCAGCTCTCAGTTGAACATGGGGGTCTGAATTTAAGCGGTGCGACCGTTTATTTTAAGGCCGCTAAAAGCAGTAACCAGACCCTGAATGTGCCCGCTGAGATTAAGAAAGGCTCCACCACCGACTGGATTAACATCAACAGCGATAACGACAACAATCGCTGTGTGCCAAAAATCACTTTCTCCGGGCATACGGTGAACTCCTCGGATATGGCGACGCTGAAAGTTTTCGGTGATGACTGATTAAAGAAGGAACATTACGGATGTCTTACGGAACGTCACAGCGTCTGCGACCGGGTGGGGATCCCCGGAGCCTGCCGGATTACACATTACTTCGCGATGAGCTCAGTAAACTGACCCATCCAGCCCGTCCGGACGTTAAATGGCAACAGGTGGAAGCCCTGTGTCTCAGTCTGTTCAGCCAGAACGGCGTGGAGTTGCAGACCGCCACCTGGTACACGCTGGCACGCACACATCTTGCAGGACTGTATGGCCTGAATGAAGGGCTGGCGATACTGGAAGCGCTGATTTCCCACCAGTGGGGCAATTTTTGGCCGCAGCCGGTCCATGCGCGAATGGAAATTATCAGTGCACTCAGCAAACGCCTTCAGCAGGTAATTCGCGCATTGACCCTGACGTATGTCGATCTCAGCCAATTGTACCAGGCTGAGCAACATCTGGCACATACAGGTGAGGTACTGCAGCGACTGGAGCTGAAACACCTCAGCCAGACAGAGGCACTGCGCACGCAGCTGCATAATGCGGCGTTGAGACTGGAGTGTGCCGGGAATGCAGGGCAGCCGGATATTCAGGGAGCCTCTCTCCCGGCAGCCAGTGTGGACCTGTCTGATCCGGTAACCATGCCTGAGAGCTACCGGCGGTGGATTTTTGTCGCACAACCGGAGCCTGTAGTGAACAGTGCGCATCAGCCCCGGCTCTGGAACGTGTTTGTTGCGGGAATGGCGCTGATGCTGGTGGCGGGCGGGGCATCTTTGTGGGGCTGGCAGGCATTGCACCGCCCCGACCCGCAGATGACGCAGTTAACCGCCTCGCTGGCACCGTTGCCGGAGCCGCTGTCGGCACTACAGCTTCAGACGCTCAGACAGATACACCGGTTGCCGGATGGCCTGATCCCGCATACGCAACAGCAACTGGAGCAGCTGTCCCAACTGCCGCCAGACTACGCGCTTCACCAGGGGACTCTGCTGGTGCATCAGATACAGACGCTGCTTCCCGAAGACCCGGTGGTAGAACAGCTTGCACACCAGTGGCTGCAACAGCTCGATGCCGCTGCGCTGCCGGTGGAAAACCTGGGTAACTGGCACAAGGGGATAATGCGACTGCAGGCGTTAACCGACCGTCTTAACGGTCTGGATGAGCAGCACGGGAAATATATGACGGTGAGCGAACTCAAGTCGCAGGTGTTTGCCATCTCGCAGACCCTCAGACAGACCCCGCCGGTGGAAGAGCAACTGCGACAGTTACAGCAGAAGACAGACGCCAGTCCGGTGCTGATACAGCAGACGGCGATACACCTGAACCAGCTGCTGGCGCGCTATGCGCTCCTTACACGCCCGCCGGAAAATGCCACGCCATGAGCATTCAAAAGCACTACCGCAACGGCTACACGCCATGGTCCCTTGAAGGCCTGAGATATCTGGAGCAGCACTATCGCTCCCGGCCGCTGGCGGAAACTGCAGAGCGTCTGGGGCGTTCATCTGGTGCCGTGGCTCTTATGGCCGACAAACTTGGCTGTCGCGGTGAACGGGGAGCCGTCTGGACAGAGGCTGAAATGGCGATTATCCGCGGTCACTATGGCAATGGCGTGGGTGCGGAGTTTTTGCAGCCGTTACTGCCGGGCCGGAGCATCAGTACGATTTTTTCTCAGGCAGAAAAGATGGGCGAGCTGAGCGGGCGCTTCTGGAGCGAGGAGGAGCTTGAAATACTAAACACCTGCTACCCAACCGAGGGAACCTCCGTGACGGCACGGCTGGCCGGCAGAACGCAGTACGTTGTCAGAATCATGGCGAAACGACTGGGTCTCAGAAAATCACGGGACTGCATAAGCGGATTTCGGCTATGGAGCGAAGAGGAATGGCAGCGACTGGAAGGCAATATGCATGTCTGCTCCCTGAGTAACCACTGAACCTGATTTTGAGCCTGGCTCGTATTTATGCCACGGACACCCCAACATGCATGACGAACAACCCCGCCAGGTGAGAACCGGTGGAGACCACTGTACCCGGACATGACGTTGTCATAACAGAAGACGCCCCGGCCAGCAGGCTGGTGTATGTCATCCAAAAAGCGCCGGAAGTCGCCATTCAGGTGACTGAAGAACAGCCGATGTCGCCAAAGCGCTGGCCTGTCTTTGTGGCCGGTATGGCGACCGCCCTGATACTCAGCGCTGCCACGGCCTTCGGCCGGCAGGTTGCCCATCGCCCGGATAAAGCGACCCTGCCAATGGCGGTATCCGTTGCCTGGGCACAGGAAGCGAACATCACCATACACGCCGAAGGAAATCATCTTGGCTTGCCTGCAAAGCGGTAGCGATAACGCCAGCCTCTACTGCCTGTTGTGTCGATAATAAGTGATAATCCTATGCCATCGCTTAATGTATAGGGTTTATCCTTAGGTTTTGCTCATTTTATTTGGATGTCAGATAGCAGCATGTGTATAGAAAAAAGATCGAACTAAGTTATACACAATCTTATACGCAAAGATGTATAGATTTCATTAGAAATAAGGGCACTTTATTGGACGAGTAATATTAGTTATCAGGATTTAAATCAAAGAGTTATGGAGGTTATTGAACTTGCTGAGATGTAGTCATGGTGTCCCCTGCAGGAATCGAACCTGCAACTAGCCCTTAGGAGGGGCTCGTTATATCCATTTAACTAAGGGGACGAAGCGGCACGAGTATAGCGTCATTTACACTATGCGTTAAGCTCAACGCCGCTTGACTGCTTAAAGAGTCGCCATTTATTCAGTTTTTTTTGGACTATCGTTTTTGTTTTGCTGGGTTTTTTCTTTTTCCTTTAACTCCGCCTTGCGTTTATTCGACATGTCATTGCGAATTTGCGCATGACTTAACAGGGCGAAAATAAAGGTCCCGCCGCAGATGTTTCCTGCCAATGTTGGCAGAGCGAAGGGCCAGAAAAAGTCGCTCCAGTGTTGCGTACCGTTGAAGACCAGGTACAGCACTTCGACGGTTCCCACCACGATATGCGTCGTATCGGCCAGCGCAATAAGCCAGGTCATCAGGATAATGACGACAATTTTTGCGGCTCCTGCAGACGGGAACATCCAGACCATCGTCGCTATAATCCAGCCGGAAATAATGGCGTTGGAGAACATCTCAAAAGGCGTGTTCTTCATAACGTCCATACCTATTTTGACGAACGCGTCACGGGTCGGCTCATCAAAGATAGGCATATACTCGAAGGCCCACGCAGCCACTCCGGTGCCAATGATATTCCCCAACAGCACGACGCCCCACAAGCGCATTAGAAGCCCAAAATTACCCCACGTCGGGCTTTGCATCACTGGCAGAACGGCCGTCACCGTGTTTTCAGTAAAGAGCTGCTGGCGCGCCATAATGACGATGACAAAACCAAAGGTGTAGCCCAGGTTCTCAATTAAAAATCCCCCTGGGACGCCTTCCAGCTGTACATGGAAAATACCTTTCGCCAGCAGCGATGCGCCCATTGATAATCCTGCTGCGATCGCAGACCACAGCAGGGCCATCGCATCACGTTCAAGTTCCTTCTCGCCGTCCTGGCGGATATGCTCGTGAATGGCCATGGCTCGAGAGGGAAGGCGATCTTCATCGATTTCAATTTTTTTACCGCGCTGCTTTTCTTCGCTTTCAACCTCAAGCTCATCCGAATGTTTATCGATTTTTTCTTCTTTAAGATCGTCCATAGAAAGTGTCTCGCTTCGTTGTCATCCTTATAATCGTAGCGTTTTTTCGGATATTGCCCGTGGGGATGCTCTTATTTTCTGTTGATGGCAACAAACGCGATACATCACTTTGCGGCACGCGATAAAATCAGCGGCCAAATGAAATGATAAAGTCAGGCTATGCTGTGATCAGGGTGAGACTCATCATCACCCGTTATTGTGTGCGTGGACATCCAGAAACGTGCTGTTACAATCACTTGCATGTTTATAAGGGAGCGTCATGCGCTCCGTTACGGATGGCAATCAACGATAGCCATACTTAACAGGGAGAAATAAATGAAACTTCGGCTGTCGGCGCTCGCGCTGGGTACGAGTCTGCTTGTGGGCTGCGCCAGCTCAGGCGAGCAAACGGGGCGCTCCGATCCTTTAGAAGGATTTAACCGTTCCATGTATAGCTTCAACTACAACGTTCTGGATCCTTATCTGGTTCGTCCGGTGGCGGTGGCATGGCGTGATTATGTTCCGCAACCCGCGCGCAATGGACTGAGTAATTTCACCAGTAACCTCGAAGAGCCTGCGGTGATGGTGAACTTCTTCCTGCAAGGCGATCCGTATCAGGGGATGGTGCATTTTACTCGCTTCTTCCTGAACACCCTGTTGGGCATGGGCGGCTTTATTGATGTGGCAGGGATGTCAAATCAGAAGCTACAGCGTGAACAGCCGCACCGCTTTGGTAGCACATTGGGTAGCTATGGTGTCGGCTATGGCCCGTACATGCACTTACCGTTCTACGGTAGCTTTACCGTCCGAGACGACGGGGGCGATATGGTCGATACGCTTTACCCCGTGCTGTCGTGGCTGACGTGGCCGCTGTCGATTGGTAAATGGACGGTTGAAGGTATCGAAACGCGTGCGCAATTGCTGGATTCTGACGGCCTGCTGCGCCAGTCCTCCGACCCTTATATCATGGTGCGTGAAGCTTACTTCCAGAACCATGACTTCATCGCCAGCGGTGGCAAGCTAAAACCAGAAGATAACCCGAACGCGAAGGCTATCGAAAACGAACTGTCCGAGATTGATGCGGAATAAATAAAAAAAGGTGAGCAAATGCTCACCTTTTTTATGTCTGAGAAATTAGAACGCGTAGTTGAAGTTAGTACCGAACAGCCACGCTTTACCTGCGGATTTGAATTCGTACGCAGCCAGGCCTTCACCCTCGGTGAAGCTGACGTTCTGACCGTGCATATAAGATGCGCCCAAATCAAGAGAAGCATCTTCATTGAAGGCATAAGTCATACCGGCACTCAGCCAGAAGCGGTCCTGATCCGGGATTGAGATAGAACGTTTATCAGCCGGTACCGGGCTGTCATCGAACGCAATACCCGTACGGAAGGTCCAGTTTTTATCGTGGTAGTAGGTTGTACCCAGTGCGATACGATAAGCATCTTTGAAGCTTTCATCTTTCTGGAACAACGTTTGACCGTTGTCGCCCGTCGCTTTCAGCTCCTGGAACTGGCTCCAGCTGGTGTAGGTCAGGCTATAGTGCACGGCCCACTGTGGTGCGACGCGGTTGTAACCGGACACTTCCCACATCTCAGGCAGGTTCAGCGTCAGCGCACCATTCTGCGTTCTTCCGCCGGTACCGGATGGCAGGTCGGTCATCCCCATGCTAGCAAAAATACTGTTAAGCGCTGGGTTAATGGAGCTTTTATAGTCACCTTCGAAGTCGATTTTAACTTCGGAACGGTAAGTCAGGCCCCAACGGTTGTTTTTGTCCAGTTCATACAGAATGCCGGCATTCCAGCCAAAGCCCCACTCGTCGCCTTTCAGGTAAGCGATTTGGTCATTCGGTGAGCTAATTCCATCTCTGTATGGCGGTGGTAGTTGGGAAGCCAGCAATGGACCCAGATCGCCTGCATAACGTTCGATTTTCGCTTTGGCATAAACGGCATCAAAGCCAAGACCGAAGCTCCAGTTGCTGTCGAGACGATATGCACCGCTCAGGTTCAGGTTCATTGTCGTCAGATCGGTTTTACCGCCATAAATGCCGGCACCGTAATTGTTGTTGAATTCGGTTGCCAGGCCATAGTTGGAAGTGACCGATGCGCCCCAGCCAAACTGGTCGTTGATGGGCATCACGAAGTGCATGTTAGGCACCCAGGCTACCGGGGCAATATTGTCCTGATTAGCGCTCTGTCCTGTAAGACTGGATTTGCCGGAGACGTTGACATCAGGATCGATATAAACAGCACCGATAGAGAAGGTTGGGCGATCAAACATAGTGATCAGCGCCGGGTTACGGCTCACGTTGCCTGCGTCATCGGCAATTGCGCCTTCCCCAGAATAGGCACGGCCAAGGCCAGAGGAAGAAAATTCGTTGAGCTGGAAGCCCGCTGACCAGGCGGACGTTGATACGATTGCCACTGCGACTGCCAGCGCAGTCT
>Ga0308165_1000698_pt1 | contig 55127 bp, 43 predicted proteins | sample PhyWR2_FD_201032 | JGI IMG/M metagenome (GOLD analysis project Ga0308165, IMG submission 201032) | Phyllosphere microbial communities from UC Gill Tract Community Farm, Albany, California, United States - DLSLW.R2 | ecosystem: Host-associated > Plants > Phyllosphere > Unclassified | place: USA... | reverse complement strand
TCGGATTCATAGGCGTCGGCATGATGGGCCAGGGCATGGCGCACAACCTCGTCATCAAGGGTTTCAACGTCACCGTGATGGGCAACCGCAATCGCAAGCCGGTGGAAGAACTGGTCGCCGAAGGCGCCCGCGAAGCGGCCAGCCTGCAAGACCTGGTGGCAAACGTCGACGCCATCATCCTGTGCGTCACCGGCTCGCCGCAGGTGGAAGACCTGATCTTCCGCGCCGGCGGCATCCTGGAAAACTGCCGCAGCGGCCAGATCCTGATCGACTGCTCCACCAGCGAGCCGATGTCGAGCGCGCGCATCGCCGAACAGTTGGCCGCCAAGGGCGTCAGCTTCGTCGACGCACCGCTGGCGCGTACGCCGGTCGAAGCCATGCAAGGCCGCCTCAACACCATGGTCGGCGCCGATGACGCTACCTTCGCCAAGGTCAAGCCGGTGCTCGAAGCGTTCTGCGAAAACATCTTCCATATCGGCGGCACCACCAGCGCGCAAAAGCTCAAGCTGCTCAACAACTTCATCGCGATCGGCACTGCCACGCTGGCGACCGAAGCGCTGGCGATGTGCGACGCCGTCGGCGTGGATCAGCGCAAGTTCTTCGAGGTGATCAGCAAGGGCGGCGCCAACAGCGGCATCTTCCAGATGATTGCCGGCGGCATCCTCGAAGGCCGTTCGGACGGCATGAAATTCAGCATCGCCAACGCCGGCAAGGATCTGAGCTACTACAACAACATGACCGCGGCATTCACCAACCCCTCCATGATCGGCCCGCACGTCGCCGCCACCTTGCAGCAGAGCGCGCAGGAAGGTTTTGGCGAGCAGATGCTGGGGGCGATGGTGCAGGCGCACAAAGACAGGCTGGCAGCGAAGAAGTGAGCAGCCGCACCGTCGCATCGACAGAATGCCCCGGCGTAAAAAACGGCCGCACTGCTGCGCGCCGTTTTTTTATTTGTACGAAGCCCCGGCACTTCTCCTGCCGGAGAGGGGTGCGGTGAACACAATCAATGTGGTAACCTGAAGCGACTGCGCACCCCCTGCCTAGGGGAGCGACAGCAACTCAATACAACTAAGCATCAGGCCCGGCACTTGCGTTTCAATCGCATTGCGCCAAGGGCGTCGATCATAAAGAGATGGGGAAAACATGAAAAAAACAAAGATGGCGCCGTTCAATGTCGTTCTCGTTTCAAGCGCCCTCCCGGGGCGCGCCTCCTGTCGTACCCGCTCCTGCGCTTCTGCATACTAAGCTCGCTTCATTGCTATTACGGTGATGGCAGCAAGATCTGCTGCTACTCGAATGACAATCGCGCGAGCCGGCTTGTCCTGTTCGCCCCTGCCCAATGACACTAAAATAATGCGCCGATTGCTACGACCAGGAACCGCCCTCATCCCGCTGGTGCTTGCCCTGCTTGCCGGATGTGCCACGGGATACGGTCCCCAAGGCTTCACCGGGGGATACATCGACACCAAGATCCAGGACGACGTTTATCGAATCAGGTATTCCGGAAACGGGATGACCAGCAGGGACAAGGTCTGGCAATACTGGATCTATCGCTGCGCAGAACTGACCACGCAAAAAGGTTATTCGCACTTCATGCTGCTAAAAACGGGGGAGCCGATACCCGCGCCGCAGGCCGATTCCTCGCCGATTGGGCGCCATGCCTATCGAAGCGCGTCGGCTGGCGACGAGGGCGATGCGCTGTCGCGGGCCACGCCTGCGGCTACGCGCTCGGCGCCGATTTATATCTTCACGCCGTCGACACCGGTGATCAGATACGCCAATGAAGGCAGCATCAAGATGGTGAACAACCCTGCCGCCTACCCTGGCCGCACCATGTTGCGCGCGGACGTGATCCTGAAACTGATCGGACCTTACGTGCAGACCGGCGGCAAAACGCGCGCGCCTTCAGAACAGGAACTGCTCAAGGCTGCCATCGTGATCGCCCCTGGTACGCCTTCAGCACCTCCCATCAAAGGCCGGGTCACGCTCGATGATCTGAAATATCTTTTGCCGCCTCCTTGAACGGACCGTGATGAAACCTCACTCCCTTAAGATTCTTGCAGCCAGCCTGGCTCTCTCGGCTGCCGTTCCGCAGGCCCATGCGATGGATGCCGAAGCCCTGTTCCAGCAGGCCTCTCCCAGCATCTGGGTCGTCAACGCCATGAATGCGCAGGACAAGTTGATCAGCGCCGGTTCGGCGGTCGTCATTGGCCCCGGGCGGCTGGTCACCAATTGCCACGTCCTGGCGCGCGCCAGCAGCTTCAAGTTGCGGCAAGGCAAAGTGACCTTGCCCGGCAAATTGGAATTCCCCGACGTTGAGCGGGACCTCTGCCAGGTCCGGGTCGAAGGCATGACGGCGCCGGCGGTCTCCATCGCGCCGTCGCGCAACCTGCGCGTGGGCCAGAAGGTTTTCACCCTGGGCGCCCCGAGTGCATTGGAGGAAACCATCAGCGACGGACTGCTGTCGGCCCTCAGGCTTGATCCCGATGGAAAGCTGCGCTTCCTTCAGATCTCGGCCCCGATCTCCTCGGGGTCGAGCGGAGGCGGCTTGTTCAATGACAAAGGCGAACTGATCGGCATCACCACCGCAATGCTGGCCGGGACCACCCTCCAGAATTTGTCCTTTGCCGTACCCGCCGACTGGATCTGGGAATTGGAAGCGCGCGGTCGTGCCGCCCTGGCGGCACGGTCCGCCGCCAAGCCGTCCGCCCCGATCGCGGTAGCGGCCAACACGGCTTCCGCACCTGCCACTACTGCGGCCCCCGCTCCCACTCCCGTTCCCGTTACCGCCCCTGTTGCCGTCACCACCAAGACAGCAGAGACACCAACCGCACCGCCGCCAGCCGTCACACCGCCAGTAGCAGCGCCATCGGCAATTTCCTCTCCGGCAGTGGCGCCACCAGCAGTCGCTCCGTCAGTAGCTCCGCCCATCGTAACGCCACCTGTGGTGACGCCGCCGATCACGCAAGTTGCAGCGACAGGCTGGAACGGTCTCATGCGCTGCGCAGCCCGCCATGGAAGCGAGGCAAGCGATGTGGCGTATCAGTCGGAGTTTGAGGTGCAGGTTACGAATTCAACGGTAACGCTGCGTCGCAAGAACGACCAGGTGGCGGAGGCCCTGACAGGACGTATCAGCGACGGCCGCCTTGAACTCAAAGGAGTCGGCTACAAGGTTGAGCACCCCGAGGAAATCTGGAAGTTTCGTTTCAACGGTGACTTCCAGCCCGGCCCTCAGGTGTATTCCGGAAAGGGCAATATGCTGTCGGGCGCAGATGTCATTCGTGACTGTGACGTGACAATCAAGCGCATCTGACCCGGTTCAGGCTCTTGCCGCATCTAGCTTGCCGGAAAGTTGCGAAACGAAATTTTTCCCGCCGACGCGGATGCTGAGCTTGCTTCGCATGCGGTTCGCGAGGTCGGCGCATGAGAAAAATTCCGGCGGCTTGCCGATTAGCCCGCATAAGACGATACTGAGAAGTCCCATCTCTGTTAAGCGAGGAGACCTATGGACCGATCACATGATGCGCTGACGTTGCAGATGCTGGATTGGATTGCACAAGGAAAACCTTCTTATGCAGAAGTCCTGGATGTCTGGAAAAGTACATGCCCCCGGCTGACAATATGGGAAGACGCCTGCGCCGACGGCTTGGTTGATGCAACCGCAGGAATGGCCGGTACGGTGTCACTCACGGAAAAAGGAAGGCGCTTCCTTTATCGATCAACCTTGGTCCAGCCCGAGGGTTCACTCCATAAACAACACCAATTGCCGTAAATTTGTAAATAACAATTATTCTCAGTTAAAATCTCCCCTATCGAATAATGCGAGGGGAAGATGTCTTCAAACGAGATGGGTGCCACGCTGGGAGCGATGTATCGCGATCATCACCGCTGGCTGCTCGGCTGGTTGCACAAGCGCTTGGGCAATGCGTTCGACGCTGCCGACCTGGCCCAAGATGCCTTCATGCGGATCTTGCTGAAGAATGACGACTTCCGCGTCAAAGAACCGCGCGCACTGCTCACCACCATCGCCCAGGGCATAGTCGCTAACCTGCGTCGCCGCCAGGAGATAGAGCGTTCCTATCTGGACGCGCTGGCACTCATGCCGGAGGCCCACGCGCCTTCGCCTGAATCGCGCATGATCATGCTGGAAACCCTGGTGGCGCTTGATCGCATGCTAGGCGTTTTGCCGGCGCTCACGAAGGAAGCCTTCCTGCTGTCCCAGCTTGAGGGCCTGCGTCAAACCGAAATTGCAGAACGGCTGAACATTTCAGTGCCGACCGTCAAGCGACACATCGCCCGCGCGCTGGAGCAATGTTGCTTCTGGGAGGAAGCGACCGCTTGATCGCTCGCTCCGTTGATCATGAGTAATCCTGACATTTCCCGCCCCGTCACGTTATCGCCCCTGGTAAAACAGCAGGCAATCGAATGGCTGCTGGAGTTGCAATCCGAAACGGTGACTGACGACACTCGCAGCAACTGGCAACGGTGGCGGCAAGCCCATCCCGAACATGAACTGGCCTGGCAAAAGGTAGAAGCCTTCGGCGACCGAATGAATACCTTGCAGCCGTCGCTGGCACGGGCAGCGTTGACCGCCAAAGACTCGCTGGAGCGACGTCGCGCCGTCAAGATGGTGGCCATTCTCCTGTTTGCCGGCACCGCTGCCCTGAGTGTGGAACAGATCCTTCCCTGGCGCACCTGGCGCGCCGATCATGTCACCCGTGCGGGAGAAATACGCACCGTCACTCTCGACGACGGCAGCCAACTGGCGCTCAATACGCGCTCGACGGTCAAGGTCGAATTCAGCGGCAAGGAGCGGCGGATACGCCTGATGAGCGGCGAAATCATGATCTCCACAGCGCACGAGAACGTCACCGATGCGACACCTTATCGTCCTTTTCTGGTGGAGACCTCGGATGGGGAACTGCAGGCTTTGGGCACGCGCTTCACGGTACACAAGACCGAAGCTGAACGCAGCAGTGTTGCGGTCTATGAAGGTGCGGTCGAAGTACGTCCGGCGTTGGGGGGGACCCGAGTGGTCTCCGCCGGCAGTGCACTGGAATTCAGCACTCGCGATATCGGTCCGCTCAGTGTCGCTCCGGCGCATGCCGCAGCGTGGACTCGCGGCATGCTGGTAGTGGAGGACATGCCGCTTTCGGACTTCGTCGCGGAGCTGGCGCGCTATCGCAGCGGGTGGCTCAACTGTGATGACGCAATTGGCCAGCTGAAGGTGACAGGAACTTATCCTCTGGCGGATACCGACAAGGTGTTATTGATGCTGACGAGGGTGTTTCCGGTGGACATCGCTTACCTGACACGCTACTGGGTTACCGTCCGTCCGCGTGGCAATGGCGCATAGGACAAAAATTTTCGCGCCGTTTGATCCCTTTCCCTTTCTGAAGGGGCAATGAAGATAAGAGCACATCTTCATTCAACTTCAGGGGAAACAAGACCATGGTCAAGAGAGCAACATCGTCGACGGCGCGCAGCACCTCCCGGCAAACCATCCTGGCGCATGCCGTCGCGCATGCGATTGCAGCGCTGCTGGCGTCGTTGCCCGCATACGCCCAGCAACAGGAAATCACCCGCAGCTATCGCGTCGCGCCCGGCCCGTTGACCAGCGTACTGAAGCAATTCGGCAGCGACGCCAGCATCATGCTGTCCTTTTCCAACGAACTCACTCAAGGTTTGCAAAGCCCAGGCATCAACGGCACTCGCACGGCTGCGGAAGGGCTTGCTCAGGGATTGGCGGGCAGCGGCCTGGTCGCGGTGCGCCAGGAAGACGGCAGCTTCATCGTGCAAAAAGCTGCCGCCGGCAGCAGCCAAGCCGACACGCCCTTGCCCCTCGTGACTGTGCACGGTGCGGCGGAAACAGCCACCAGCCACGTCAACGGCTACGCCGCCAAGCGGACGGCCACGGCGACCAAGACCGATACCCCCATCGAAGAAATTCCCCAGTCCATTTCCGTGGTGACCAGCGACCAGATCACCACCACCGGCGCGCGCACGCTGCAAGATGCACTCGGCTATACAGCCGGCGTGTCCGCGGAACAGGGATCTTATGGGGTCATGACCTCAGAATCCTTCTTCATCCGCGGCTTTGAAGTGCAACCCTATTCCGGTGGCATCCTGCGCGATGGCATGAAGTACCAGCCGAATGTCTATAACGGTGCACAGGAAGTGTATGGCTTGGAGCGCGTGGAGGTGCTCAAGGGGGCTTCGTCCATCCTGTACGGTACCGCAGCCCCGGGCGGTCTGATCAATGCGATCACCAAACGTCCCACCGCTGAGTCGCTGCGGGAAATCAACGTCGAATACGGCAACCACAACCGTAAGCAGATCTCCGGCGACATCAGCGGTCCGCTCGATGATGCCGGCGAGTTGACCTATCGGCTGACCGCACTGGAACGCAAGGCCGACAGTTTTGCGGACTTCGGCAAAAACGACCGTACCTACCTGGCGGCCGCCCTGACCTGGAGTCCCTCTGCGGCAACGTCGCTGACATTGCTGTCCAGCTATCAGCACAGCAAGACCACCGACAATGGGCCGCTGCCGCGCCAGGGCACGTTGCTGTTCAATCCGAATGGCCAGCTTCCGGGAGATCGCTATCTCGGCGAGCCCTCTTTCAACCTGTTCGACAACACCCAGAAAACAGTCAGTAGCATCTTCGAACACGCCTTCAGCGATACGTTGAAGTTCCGTCAGAGTCTGCGTTATTTCACTTCTTCGCTCGACTACAAGTACTATCAGATCACTGGGGTGGGAACCGACTTGCGGACCGTCAGCCGTCGCGGCCGCGCGTTCCTGGATAGCACCGAAGCGGTCACCGCCGATACCAATCTGGAATACAGCTTCGACACGGGGCCTGTCGCGCACAAGGTATTGCTGGGTGTCGACTACCTGACTCAGCGTCATACCAGTGATCGCGCCAATACCACCTTCACGGACATTGACATGTACAACCCGGTGTATGGTCAGCCGTTTGGCTCCGCCACCGACACCGACAAATGGCGCCTGAAACAAAGCGGCACTGGCCTCTACCTGCAGGACCAGCTCAAAATCGCCGACAAATGGGTGCTGCTGGTGGGTGGCCGCCAGGATTGGACCCGGCTGGAAGACCGCGACCTGTTGAACAACCCGGATGGAATCGTCCAGACCGACAAGGCATTCTCCGGCCGCGCCGGCTTGGTGTACCTGGCCAACAACGGCCTGTCGCCCTATGTCAGTTTCAGCCAGTCGTTTGCCCCCGAAGAAGGCTTCGATCGCCTGCGCAACGCGTTCAAACCCACCCGTGGCGAACAATACGAAGTGGGCTTGCGCTACCAGACGCCAGACAAGAAACTGCTTTTGAGTGCTGCGATCTACCAACTCACGCAAAGCAATGTGCAAACGCCTGATCCCGTCGATCCGGACAACTTTTCGGTACAGACCGGCGAAGTGCGCTCGCGCGGCGTCGAACTGGAAGCCAAGGGCGCTCTCACCAAAAATCTGAATATCTCGGCAGCCTATTCGCTGATCAGCGCCGAGACTACCAAGAGCAACAATCCGACCGAAATCGGCGCCACCTTCGCCGGCGTGCCGCGCTCCACTGTATCGCTGTGGATGGACTACCGCTTCAGCATTTTCGGCCTGCCAAACCTGCGCGCCGGCGCCGGCGTGCGCTACATAGGCGGCCGCCCGGGCAATGCCAGCGGCCTGCCGGACCAACCTGCCTACGCGCTGGTGGATGCCATGGTGGCTTACGAGATGGACCGCTGGCGCTACGCCATCAATGCCACCAACCTGGCAAACCGCCTTTACGTTCCTTCGCCCTGCTTTGGGCGTTCCTGCACTTACGGTCAGCCGCGGACTATCGTAGCCAGCGCCAGCTACCGATTCTGAACGCCAACAGCCGTCGGTTGCTGCCATGAAGCTTTTCTCAGCACGCCAAGGGGCCTTGCTCCTGCATCGTTATGTCGGGCTGGTGATTGCCGGATTTCTTACCCTTGCCGGCCTGACGGGAAGCGCTCTCGCATGGAATGACGAATTGGAAGCCTGGCTGGCTCCCAGACTATTCCGAGTGGCGGCTCCGACGCCGGGGGCTGTACTCCTGGACGGCCTGCAGCTGCGGCGAATCATCCTGTCACGCCTGCCCGCGGCCGATATCACGCATGCCCCCTTGCGCAGCATGCCGGCGCGCAGCGTGACTTTCAGAGTGAAGGGTCGTGTAAGTCCCGTCACCGGCGAACGCGCAGTACTGGGTTTCGACGAGGTCATGATCAACCCTTACACGGGCGAGATCCTGGGGACTAGAAAATGGGGGCGCCTGAGTTGGAGCGCCGAGAGCATCATGCCCTTCATCTACCGTCTGCATCAGTCGATGGCAATGGGCGTAGTGGGAACCTATCTCTTCGGTTTCATCGCGCTGCTGTGGACTGTCGATTGTCTGGTCGGCCTATTCCTTACGCTCCCGCCACCGCCAAAGCGCGCCGCCAGGAAACCGTGGCTGGCACGCTGGACGCCAGCGTGGAAGATTCGTCAGGACGCACGCGGATACAAACTTCACTTCGACCTGCATCGGGCGGCAGCCTTGTGGTTTTGGGTTCTGCTCCTATTGCTGGCCTGGAGTAGCGTGGCCTTCAACCTGTCCGAAGTCTACGATCCGGTGATGAAAAAGCTATTCGGCGCACAGTCCGAAGAAGCCCTGTTGTCACGCCCGTCTTTGAGAAACATGGTCCCCGCGCTGGATTGGGAGAAGGCGCGAGCGCGCGGACGCGTACTGATGTCGGCACTGGCGGACCGCCACAACTTCACCATCCAGCGCGAGGACATGCTTGCCTATGACAGTGGGCTCGGCATCTATCGCTACGATGTCCGAAGCAGTCTTGATCTGCGCCAGAGGGCCGGCAGCACTCAGGTATATTTCGATGCCGGCACCGGTGCACAGCTAGCCGTCTGGCTGCCAACCGGCGGCGCTCCCGGAGACACCATCCGCACGTGGATTACCAGTATCCACATGGCTGCGATCTGGAGTTGGCCGTTGAAAATTCTGATTAGTCTGGCTGGAATTGTCATCGCAGTGCTTTCTGCCACGGGCGTGCTGATCTGGTGGCGCCGCTACCGAACCCGACGAGAAGCCAGGTTGCTGCATTTTTCTTCTCTGGAACAAGAATAGATAAGTCTTTCTGCTTCACCGGAGAAGCACGTCAGCTATCGGCCAACTACTGACATCGGGCAATTTCGTCCGAGAACCCTCGCAAGAAGGCGATCACTTGCGTTCTGAATTCGGGTTGCATTACCAACGTGGCAACCTCTTCCGGTGACTTCCCCACCAGAGGAAGCTGAAGAAAATGTCGATCCAAGAACCGATTGCTAACGGTCGACAAGACCAATCGCATTGAGGCCAACATGTCTTCCCCACGATGAGAGGCGTGAACTAATGCGATAGGCTTGCCGATGATTTCGGCTCGCGAGACCATCCAATCGATGACATTTTTCATACCACCGGGGATGGCGCGGACGTACTCCGGGCTTGAGATGATAACGCCATCAGCTTGAGCCACCTGCGCGATCAGGACTTGTATTGCTGCAGGCGTATTTTCTGCCTCAAGATCAGGCGAAAATATGGGGAGAGAGCCAATCCGATCGAAAACTTTCACTGTCATACCTTCGGGGGCCAGGCCTTGCATCGCCTTCAGTAAAGCAGTATTGGTGGAAACGCTGCGCGCGCTCCCAGAAATGGCAAGAATCTTCATGAGAAAACAATGTACATTGAGATAGTTAGCATTATCTCTCGATAGAGTCTGTAATCGGCCAAAATCGGACCTCAGAGCGTGGTGTCAGGAGCGATGAACTTCGCAGGCCGCGCCTGAGACGGCGTGACGGAGCAACGAGTAGCTCAGGCCGGCGAACCAATGCCGTCGAGCGCTGCGACCGCTTCGGGCGACAGCTTCATTGCTGCGGCGGCGATGTTTTGCTGCAGGTGAGCGACCGAAGAGGTTCCTGGGATCAGCAGGATGTTGGGTGAACGCTGCAGCAGCCAGGCCAGCGCGGTTTGCAGTGGTGTCGCTCCGCACTCGGCCGCTACGCGCTCGAGCGTGGAAGACTGCAGCGGTGAGAAACCGCCCAGCGGGAAGAACGGCACATAGGCGATACCTTCGCTTGCCAGTTGCGCCACCAGTGCGTCGTCATCCCGGTGTGCCAGGTTGTACTGGTTTTGCACGCAGACGATATCGGTGATCGTCTTCGCCTGTGCGATTTGTTTGACCGTCGCATTGCTCAGGCCGATATGCCGCACCAGGCCCTTGCGCTTCAGCTCCGCCAGCGCTGTCAGGGACTCTTCCAAATCTCCTTCGGCCGGCCCGGCCACGTCGAACATCAGCCGCAGGTTCACGACATCCATCACTTCCAGACCCAAGTTGCGCAGATTGTCGTACACGGCGGACTCCAGTTCGGCGGGCGACATCGCGGACTGCCAAGAGGCATCAGCGCCGCGACGTGCACCGATCTTGGTGACGATTGTCAGATCGTCGCGGTAGGGATACAGGGCGTCACGAATGATCTGGTTGGTGATGTGCGGGCCGTAGAAGTCGCTGGTATCGATATGGTCGACACCCATATCCAAAGCCGCCCGCAACACGGCAATCGCCTGCTGGCGATCCTTGGGCGGCCCAAATACATGCGGACCGGACAACTGCATGGCGCCATAACCCATGCGAGTGACATTGAGGTCGCCGATCCTGTAATGGCCGGCGTGTTTGGCCTGGTTCATCTGTTGCTCCTTGCGGTTGATAGGTGGGTGAGTGAAACCAGTCTAAGCGCAGGAACGTTGTGCGACAATCCGGCACAATAGAACAGCTTGTACATAATTCAGGACAATCCGGAGAAACCCATGGCCGACCTGCAAGACATTGCCGCCTTCGTCGCCGTCGCCACGCACGGCGGTTTCCGCGGTGCGGCGCGCATCACCGGCACCAGCGCCTCGCAACTGAGCGAGGCCGTCCGCCGCCTGGAGGCGCGCCTGGGAGTGCGTCTGCTCAACCGCACCACCCGCAGCGTGGCCGCCACCGATGCCGGCCGGCATCTGCTGGAACACCTGACGCCGGCGCTGGGGGCGATCGAATCGGCGCTGGACGTGGTGAATGGTTTTCGCGACCGGCCCGCCGGGCGATTGCGATTGAACGTCCCCCTGGCCGCCTCAAAGCTTGTATTGCCGCGCATCGTCCCTCAATTCCTCGCGGCCTATCCCGAGATCTGCCTGGAAGTGATCGTGGAGGATCGTTTCGTTGAACTGCTTCAGTCGGGTTGCGACGCCGGTATCCGCTATGAGGAAGGCATGGACCAGGACATGGTGGCCATTCCCGTCGGCCCCCGCCGTCAGCGCATGGCGCTGGCCGCTTCCCCATCCTATCTCGCGCAGCATGGCAGGCCGCGCCACCCGGACGACCTGCGCAAGCATCTCTGCCTTCGCGGGCGCTTTTCCAGCGGACTCATGCCGCAGTGGTTTTTTGAGCGAAAGGGAAAGTCGGTGACAATCGAAACGGATGGACCGCTGATCGTGAATCTCGGCGCCGCCGCCGACCTGGCGGTCGATTCGGCGGTGGCCGGCGCAGGGGTGATCTACCTGTTCGAGGAATGGCTGCAACCCTATATCGACCGCGGCGAGCTGGAGCCGCTTCTTGAATCCTGGTGGCCCAGTTTCACCGGCCCCTCACTGTACTATCCCGGTCGCCGCTACCTGCCTGCGCCATTGCGGGTCTTCGTGGATTTCGTGCAAACCATGCGCTGGTAGTGCGTTGGAGCGTTACGCGCACCACTGAAACGCCGACTGACTTGAGCAAGTCCGCTTCCGGCCGGAAGCGGACTTCCAAGAATTGAAAAAACCGGCTTGTCGGGGCTTTCGCTCAGTTCTCGTTGCTGCGAGAGATTCCGATTGCCTGTGGTGCCAACGAATTGTGAGTCCAAGTTTTCTACAATTGACCGGACTGAATCAATCCCGCCAGCTTTGCTGCGTTCACCTCACGGTCATAAGTGTCTGCATCGAGCAAGCCCAAGGATAAAGCGGCCGCGCGCGGCGTTATGCTTTCGGCGAGCGCCTTCGAGGTAATTTGTGCAACCTTGTCGTAACCGAGAATCGGGTTCAACGCCGTCACTTGCAGCAGCGCATTCTCGACATTCGCGGCCAGCCGCACAGCATCCACTTCCAGCCCCTGCACCAGTCGTTGGGCGAACACGCGCGCGGCATCCGCCAACACACGAATCGACTGCAGAAGATTGCTGATCAATACTGGTTTGGCGACGTTCAGTTCGAAATTGCCGGAGGCGTTGGCGATGGTGACAGTCGCGTGGTTGCCCATCACTTGCATGCAGGCCTGCGCCACGACTTCCGCGATGGTCGGATTTCGTTTACCTGGCATGATCGAGCTGGTAAGACCGTCATCGGGAATTCTTAATTCGCCGAGGCCGCAACGCGGTCCCGAACCGAGCCAGCGGATATCGTTGGCAATCTTGATCAAGGACGTGGCGAGCACATTGAGCGCGCCGGACACTTCCACCAAAGCGTCATGCGAAGCCATACCCTCGAACTTGGATGGATTGGGAGAAAAGCATCGGCCGGTGAGCGTACTGATTTCTTCGCAAAACAGACGATCGAAATCCGGCGGGGCATTCAACCCGGTGCCTGCTGCCGTGCCACCTTGAGGCAAAGACAAAAGGCGCGGCATGGCCGCGTCCAACCGGTCAATCGCATGGCCGATCTGGAGGGAAAACGCGTCGAAGCTTTGCCCCATCGTCATGGGCACTGCATCCATCAGATGCGTACGTGCGATCTTCAACACGCCGGCGAACGCAGTAGCGCGCTCGTGCAGGCTGTCGCGCAACAGCGCCAGAGCCGGCTTGAGACGGTCTTCCAGCTCCAGTACGGTGACCAGATGCATCACCGTTGGGAAACTGTCGTTGGAAGATTGCGAGGCGTTGACGTGATCATTGGGATGAACCGGCGATTTGGTGCCTAAAGGCAGTCCCAGCAACTCGTTGGCACGGTTTGCGATCACTTCGTTTGCATTCATGTTGGTCTGTGTTCCAGAACCAGTCTGCCATATCGTCAACGGGAAATGCGCATCGAAGCAGCCGTCCTTCAACTCACCGGCGGCGTGGGTGATCGCGTCGGCGATGGTCGCATCCAGTGCGCCGCAACGCACGTTGGCACGCGCCGCACCAATTTTTTGAAAGCCGAACGCGTGGATAAGGCAAACCGGAAAACGCTCCTCTCCGATGCCGAAAACACCCAGCGCCCGCTGCGTCTGCGCCCCCCAATAGCGATCGGCCGGGATTTCAACGGGGCCAAAGGCATCATGTTCAATCCGAGATGTACTCATTTTCAATCCAGTCAAATGTTAGCGCAGGATCCGCCCCTCATCCACTTGCGAACTAGCGCGGACGAACCGAGAAACCAGGTAAAGAAGCGGCATCGACACTGTCGTATCGGAATTTCGCGACCGCGCCTTGCAATGTCTTCGCCTGCTCCTGCAGCGACATCGCAGCGGCCGCGGCCTCTTCAACCAAAGCGGCGTTCTGCTGCGTTACGCCGTCCATCTGTGTCACCGCTTTATGAATCTGATCAATGCCATCTTTCTGTTCATCAGAAGCGAGCGAGATTTCACGAATGATCGCGCTTACCTTGCGTACCGCCCCGGTGACTTCCTGCATATTGACGCCCGCTTTCTCCACCAGCGAGGTACCGCTGTCGATTTTTTCGGCTGACTCGTCGATGAGTTGCTTGATTTCCTTGGCGGCGACTGCAGAGCGTTGGGCCAGGCCTCGCACTTCACTGGCTACAACGGCAAACCCTCGCCCCTGCTCGCCGGCTCGCGCCGCTTCGACAGCGGCATTGAGCGCAAGAATATTCGTCTGAAAGGCAATACCGTCAATGACGCTGATAATGGCCGACATCTGATTCGAACTGCTCTGTATATCGCGCATGGTTAGCACCACTTTGTCGGTCACCTCGCCGCCACGCAAGGCGATTGATTCTGCTTCGCCGGCAATGGTATTGGCCTGGCGAGCGCTTTCCGAGTTCTGTCTCACTGTTCCGGTCAGCTCCTCCATACTGGCGGCCGTCTGTTCCAGCGATGCGGCCTGCTCTTCCGTGCGCTGTGACAGATCGGCATTCCCTGAGGCTATCTGGCTTGTTGCCGTCGCCATCGAATCAGCCGACTGGCGCACGGCAGTGACGGTGGTGCGCAGCCCATCGCGCATGTCTTTCAGGCCGCTCATCAATTTCCCCATTTCATCCTGCGACTGAATGGGAATATGGCGGCTCAGATCGCCTGCGGCGATTGCCGAAAAGTGAAACAGGGCCTGATCCAAAGGACGCGCGATGGCGCGCTGCAATCCCCAGCCGCAGACCACGCCCACGACAATACCGAGAACAATCATGCCAATGGAGACGAAACCCACAGTGCGAAACTCGCTGCTGAAGCCATCGTAGTTTTCCTGGCCGTGCTTCAGAAGATATTGATCAAGCTGGGTTCCACCCTTGGTGAACGCCAATGCCAAAGGCGGAGCAATCTGCATGGTGATTTTATCGGCGGAGGCGGTGTCCTTGCTCAACAGCGCCGCCAAAGCGGGCTCTATCGCCTGCTGAATGAATGTATTGCGTTTGGCGGCGACATCCTTGGCGATCGATTCTTCCTCGGCGGACTTTGGCAAGTCCAGATAACGGCGCCAGGCGCTGTCGGATACCTTCAGATAATCCCTGGTCTTGTCGACGAGCGCCTTGATGTCGCCCGATTCGGGATGCAGTAAGGCACGATCAATCGCGATACGCGCAACGGCAAGGTTGTACTTGGATTCGCCGATCGCCAAGGACGACGCCAACTGGACGGAATAAGTTTCATGCAGAGCTGCTTCACCCGCTCGATTGGATATCTGTCCAATCACGCCGACGACGATCAGTAGAAAGACTAGCGCAAAAATTGCTCCGGTAATACGTGCTTTGATCGAGATTCTTGACAACATTTTATGCCTCGCTGCAGCGCTCACGATGGAATGGAGACGCCATATCTGAGAGATTTATAAACGAAAACCGACCTGTCCTTCGAAAGTGGATCGATAGGGACAGATCGGCTGGCTTGCTTGCGTAATGATGAAGGACTGGCTACAACCTGGCGTCCTGTCGTGCGTTGATGGCACTCACACTATTCATGGCTTCGTCCTCGACCATCGTTTGCGGGTAGCGTTCTGGATGAAGATGCTTTTCAGCTGTAGCGGCGTCGAATGTTCCTGACCACTTTGCAACGACGACGGTCGCCACGCTGTTGCCGATCGTGTTGCAAGTGGCGATGGCCATTGACAAGAAACGATAGACGCCAAAAATGACCGCCAGACCTTCTATCGGCAAAATTCCCGTTGAGGTCACGGTGGCAGCAAACACCACGAAGGAACCTCCCGATACCGTCGCGGCCCCTTTCGACGTCAGCAGCATCAGCAGCAGAATTCCAATCTGCTGATCCAGACCGAGCGGAACGCCGTAAGCATGTGAGATGAACATCACTCCCATCGCCATGAAAATCGATGTACCGTCGAGATTGAAGGCATAACCGGTAGGCAGCACCAGGCCCACCGTCTGCTTCGCGCAGCCAAGACGTTCGAGTTTGATGAGCAAGCGCGGCAAGGCGCTTTCGGAAGATGCCGTACCGAGGACAATGAAGATCTCCTCCTTGATGTAGCGTAGAAAGCGCCACAAGCTGAATCCGGCAAGTTTGGCGACGGAGCCAAGCACGACAGCCAGAAACAGAATGATGACGCCATAGAAGCCCAGCACCAGTTGCGCCAGCGCGACCAACACCGCGGTGCCGTTGCTGCCCACGGAATACGCTACGGCGCCGAATGTTCCGATGGGCGCCAGTTTCATCACCAGGTTGATGAAGGAGAACAGCACTTCCGAAATGTAGTCCAGGCCGACATTGACCTTTTCGCGGCGCGCATCGGGAATTGCCAGAATCCCGATGCCGACCATCACGGCCAACACCACGACTTGCAATAGCTCACCCTTGGCGAAGGCGCCGACGAAGTTGTCCGGCACGATGTGCATCATGAACGAGAGGAAGCTCTGTGTTTCTGCCTTGCCCACGGCCGACGGTACTGCGCCTGCCGTCAGGTGGCTCATGTTGCTGCCCAGCTCCAGCAGATTCCCCGCAAGCATCCCGATCACCAGCGCGATGGTCGACACGACTTCGAAGTAGACGATGGAGCGCCAGCCTACACGGCCTGCGCTCTTGACGTCGCCTGCCGAGGCGATCCCGTGGACGATGGTCAGGAAGACCAGCGGCGCCACGCCGGCTTTGATGAGCGAGAGAAACATGTCGCCCAGCAGTTTGAGCTGCATCGAAAATTTCGGGAATAAAAAGCCGACCGCAATGCCGAGCGCCAGCGATACCAGGACCTGCATACCGAGCTTGCGATACCAAGGTGTTTTTTTAGAAATTGTAGTCATCATGTCTCCTTGGTCTCACTCAGGCTTTGATTTCGCCGGACAGTTTAATAGCCTGATCGACCATCTGCGGAGCGAGGCCAAGATAGTTTTCGGGATCGGTCAGGCGATCGATGGTGGCCCGGTCGAAGTGTTTCGTCACTTCCGGCATGGCAGCCAGGGCATCGGCCAGCGAGCCGCCGTTTTCGTTGGCGCTGCGGCAGGCATCGTACACAATGTCGTGGGCCTGCTGACGACCGATGAAAGGCGCCATCCCCATCATTACCGCTTCGGCAACGATGAGGCCTTTGCTGATACCCAGGTTCACTTTCATCCGTTGTGCGTCGACAATCAGTCCGCCAAGTGCAAATCTGGCTTGATGCAAAGCGCCGGCGGTGAGAATAAAGCTCTCCGGAATCGCGATCCATTCGGCATGCCATGGACCGGTCGCACGCTCGAAGTCCTGCACCATGGCGTCGACCATCAATCCGGCATGCTGGCGTACCGCCTTGGAAGCAGCCAGCATCAGTTCGCTGGAAATCGGATTGCGTTTTTGCGGCATGGTGCTGCTGGCGCCCCGGCCTTTGACGAACGGCTCGTAGACTTCTCCGAATTCCGTCGATGCCATGATCATGATGTCGAGCGCAATCTTTCCCAGCGAGCCAGTGATCAACGCCAGCAGATTGACGGCTTCCGCAAAGCCATCGCGAGCCACGTGCCATGTCGTCGCAGGCACGCCCAGATCGAGTTCTTCGGCCAAGGCTCGCTGTACTTCAAATCCTTTGTCTCCAAGCGACGCCAACGTCCCCGCCGCACCGCCGAATCCAACTACGGCAACGCGCGGACGCAACTCGCTCAGCCGCTGCTGGTGGCGGTCAAACATCGCAAGCCAGATCGCAGCCTTGTAGCCGAAAGTGATGGGGAGCGCCTGTTGAAGATGGGTGCGTCCCGCCATCGGCGTATCGCGGTGCTTGAGCGCCAGATCGGCCAGAATTTTGCGCAGCGCGCGCACGTCCTCGGCAACAACGTCCAGGCTGTCTCGTACTTGCAGCGCGACTGCGGTGTCCATGATGTCTTGCGTGGTCGCCCCCCAGTGAACATAACGCCCTGCTTCGCCACACATCCCAACCAGTTGATGCACCAACGGCAGAATCGGATAACCGACGATGTCGGTCTCATGGCGCATGTGTTCAAAGTCGATGCGGTCAATGGTCGATTCTTTTGCGATGATGTCCGCAGCCTCCGCCGGAATCACGCCGACGCGAGCTTCAGCCTTCGCCAGGGCGATCTCCACATCGATGTAGCGCTGAATCAATGCATGATCCGAGAACAGCGCGCGCATGGTTGCAGTACCAAAAGCATCGCGAAACAAAATGGAGTCGACAACCGTGCTGGCTGTCGGAAGAGCTGAGATCGACATAAAGGGCCTGTTTAGATGTGTGCGTGTACGAACAACGAAAAGATTTGCCTCGTCCGTAAATTTTTAATATGTCCGGACATATTAAATGTAATATGTCCGGACATATAGTGCAACACAATTTTGGACTTCCACGTCATAATTGGGTATGAACTCTTTGCCAACAAAATCCAATTTCGTTGATATCGCGCAGCACCTGACGGAAGGCATTGCCGCCGGACGTTTTCCTGTCGGCAGCCTTCTTCCTACGGAAATGGAGCTGTGCAATCACTACACGACGAGCCGTCACACCGTGCGCGCTGCATTGCATGAGTTGCAACAACTCGGCCTGGTCTCGCGAAAAAAGAATGTCGGCACGCGCGTCGAATCGACTCGCCCAACCAATGAATTCAGACCGTCGCTGGCATCGCTGGATGACCTGATCCAGTTCGGCAATACCCACGTACGCAAATTGCAAGATGTCGCCAATGTGAAGATCAAAGGCAATCTGGCCGACGACCTCCGATGCAAGGCCGGCAGCTCGCGGATTCGTATCTCCAGCCTGCGAATGGATAGCGCCAATGATCGCTTGCCGGTCGGTTGGACGGATGTCTACATTGAACCGGCTTACGCGGAAATTGCAGAGATAGTTCGCCAGTCGCCGGGGGTCCTGATCAGCACACTAATTGAAACGCGCTACGGCCGCCGAATCGAACAGATCGAACAGGAAATCAGCGCAGTGACTATCGGCGAATCCATGGCGCAGTCACTACAGGTGGACGTAGGGACAACAGCGCTAAGAATCATCCGCTGGTATTCGGATACGGCAGGAAGCGTATTTGAAGTCTCGGTATCGATACATCCGGCGGAAAGGTTCTCCGTATCCATGCTTTTACGGCGATCATGACCGCCTCCTGAGCAGAGACGCCTTGTCAAATACTCCTTCAGAGACAGCGTGATTCCATTGAGGAAAATCTCTCTCTTCGCCCGACGCGCGCGAATTCATGGAGCGGGCTGTCGCAGCAATCCCTCAGATTTGAAATAACGCGCCGGCGTTTCGCCAAGAACTTTGCGAAACATGGCCACAAAATTGCTTGCATTCTCATAGCCCAGACCGTCGGCGACATCCTGGACCGTCGCCCCCCTGGCCATCCATTGCAGTGCGAGCAAAATATGAAGTTGCCTGCGCCAGCGTCCGAAGCTCATGCCGGTCTCTCGGGAAACCAGGCGCGAGAGCGTGCGTGGACTGACTTCCATCCGGCGTGCCCAAGAGTCAATGCTTCCCGGCTCGGACGGACTCGCCATGATCCACTCGACCAGTTTGCGAAGTCGCTGGTCTGTCGGTAAGGGGAGATGAACTTGTCCGGGCTGCGCCAAAGCCATTTCGTCGAGAAGGAGCGTCGTCACTCGTGACGCCATGCCGCCCTCTTCGTAACGCATGGGCAATGCCGCTGAACGGATGATCAGCTCACGCAGCAGCGGCGTCGTCGACAAAGTGCAGCAATCTCGCGGCAATGCCCCACCCGCAGCAGGATCGACATAGACCACGTAACACTCGACCGTGCCGGCCGCCTCCATTCGATGCTGCACGCCGCCAGGTACCCAAATGGCGCTTCCAGGCGGCACCAGCCAAAGACCTCCGTCGACTTCGCAGGTAAGCACTCCGCGCATCCAGAGCAGAAACTGGCCTTTTCGATGGTGATGGAAATCCGCTTCCTTGCGGCTGTCGATCTGAGGTGTGCCGTCCGCTGCAGCCATGTTCAGGCCAGCGGCTCCGATGGTGACTACGGGCCTGGGAACGAAGTCGGGGTCCTCCCATTCGATTGGCGCAGCGTCGCTGAGAACAGGCATCGGGCAACTTTCGAAGATGAATCGATGTGGCAAGAATTCACTATATCATGGCCCCTTTCAGCCTTGCGGCCAACGTGCGGCGCACCTAACATGGGCGTCGATACCACAAACGCGAGAGCCGCCATCATGGAACGACTGAAGAAAATCTTGATCTGCGGCGGCGGAATCGCGGGTCCTGCATGTGCCTGGTGGCTGACCAGATACGGTTTCGCAGTGGTTGTCGTTGAAAAGGCCAATGCGTTCAGGGACGGCGGACAAAACGTCGACGTGAAAGGGGCCGGACAGCAGGTCATCAAGCTCATGGATTTGACGGAGCAGATCGAGGCGCGCAACACACAAGAATGCGGGCAGAAGTGGCTGGACGCGGCCGGCAAGGTGGTGGCAATTTTCCCCAAGGGTGGTTTTGGCAGCCTGACCAGCGATTTCGAAATACTCCGCGGCGATTTTGCACGTGTTCTTTTCGATGCGACCCGCAGCACCTGCGAATATCGCTTTGGCGCCTCCGTCAGCGGCATTGAAGAGATTGAGGATGGCGTGCGCGCGACCTTTGCCGATGGCTCGACGGAAGAGTTCGAGCTGGTGATCTGTGCCGAGGGCCTGAGTTCGTCAACGCGGGATCTGGCGCTCGCCAAGGAAACGCGACTGCGCTACCTTGGCGCCTACATGGCGTTCTTCAAGATTCCCCGGAGTCCGGAAGACGACTTCTGGGCTTGCTCCGTCAACGGTATTGGCGGAACGATGATCCACCTCAGGCCCGGCGGCCCGATGGAGACCACCGTCCTGATCACCTTCCCGGCCGCTGAGCCCGACCCGCAAAAGCCCTCGACGCTATCCCGGCCGGACATGCTCCGTGCAGCGCTGGAAGGCAGGGGGACTGTAGCTGACCGGATCATTGATGAACTGGGCGCCGTACAAGACTTCTACTTCGGACCGATGAGCCAGGTGCAAGCATCTGCCTGGTCGAAAGGGAGACTGGTTTTGTTGGGGGATGCAGCATATTGCCCGACGCCGTTCACGGGAAAAGGCACGGCCCTGGCTCTCGTGGGAGCCTACGTCCTGGCGGGGGAAATCAACAGGTGCGCGACTCACACCGACGCGTTCCAGACATATGAAAAGATGCTTCGTCCGTATGCAGAGCGTTCACAGCAGGAGTTGAGCCCACGACTCATTCGACTCATGCACGTGAGGACACGGTTCGGAATCTCCGTCGCTCGCGTCGTGCAACGATTCTTCGGCAGCGCGTTGATTCAGGCATTGTTGAAGCCAAGCGCCGCGACCCGGGCTCGAAAGATCGACAAGGATTTCCGGCTCCCTGTTTACTGATGGCGGCACCGGACCGCCGAACGGCGGGTCTTTTGCATTCTGCCGCCGGTGAAATGACTTGAACCCGCGCCCCCTGATTACAAGTCAGGCGCTCTCCACCGGCACGAATTCCTCTATCAGTACATTCGCCGGGAAGCTCACCGTGAAGGTGCTGCCCTTGTCCGGCACCGATTCCACGCCCAAGGTGGCGCGGTGGCGCAGCAGCACGTGGCGCACGATGGCGAGACCCAGGCCGGTGCCTTGCGTCTCGCGCGAGCGGCTCTTATCGACGCGGTAGAAGCGCTCGGTCAGGCGCGAGATATGTTCCTGGCTGATGCCGATGCCGTTGTCCCGCACCACGAATTGCGCGCCGCCGTCCGGCTTGCGCTCCCAGTACAACTTGATGGTGCCGTCTTGCGGCGTGTAGCGCACGGCGTTCGAGACCAGGTTGCTGAAGGCGCTGCGCAGTTCGTCGACGTTGCCCTGAAGATCGGGGCCGTCGGCGTCCAGCGTGATCTGGTGCTTGCCGGCCGACAGCGCCTTGGCCTCTTCCAGGATGCCTTCCAGCAACGGCCGCACATGCACGCGTTCCGAACGCAGCGGGTAATCGACCGACTCTAGCCGCGTCAGCGTAAGCATGTCGCCGATCAGGTTCTGCATGCGTTGCCCCTGCTCGGTCATCAGCTTGAGATGCGCGGTGCGCACGTCGGTGTCGAGGTTAGGTTGCGCCAGCGCGATTTCGAGGAAGCCGTTGATTACCGTCAGCGGCGTGCGCAGCTCATGCGATGCATTGGCGATGAAGTCGCGGCGCATCATGTCGATCCGCTCCGATTCGGTGGCGTCGTGCGTGACCAGGATCTGGCGGCGGTTCTCGAACGGAATGATCTGGACGATCAGCTTGCGCTCCTGCACGCTCAGCACCAGCGGCTGCTCATAGCGGCCGAGGATGATGTAGTCGATGAAGGCGGGATTGCGGATCAGGTTGGTGACGCGCATGCCCTTGTCGCGCTCGAGTTGCAAACCCAGGTGCTGTTGCGCCGCCGGATTGCACCATTCGAGGAACAGCACGTCGTCCATGATCACCACGCCGTCCGGCAGCAGGCTCATGGCCTGGCGGAAACGCGCCAGCCATTCGGCCAGCTCGATCTGGTTCTTTTCATCGTCGCGGCGCATGCGGTACAAGCGCGCAAAAATGTCGGTCCAGGCACCCCACCCGTCCGGCAACTTGGCGTGGCTGGGATTGTCGAGCCAGCTGCCGAGGCGGAACAGATAGTGCAATTGGGTAAACGCCAGCGCGCCCATGCCGCCCAGGGCGACGATCAGCCCGGCGGTTGCGCCGAAGAAAAACCAGACGACGCAGACGCCAATCAGGCAGATCAGGAAGCGCAAGGCCGCCGGAACCCAAAACAGCAGTTGTGGACTCATGTAGTGCTCGTTAGTTTAGAACTGGAACAGGCGTCCAGTATAGAGGTCTTTCGGGTTCCCGCGTCTCCTGCGGAACCGCCGTACTGTTTTTGTTATTTTGCCGACAGCATGTAGCCGACGCTGCGCACCGTCTTGATCAGGTGCTCGGCTTCGCGCAAGGCCTTGCGCAGGCGCAGGACGTGGACGTCGACCGTGCGCTCTTCGATGACGACATGGTCGCCCCAGACGCGATCCAGCAACTGGCTGCGCGAAAACACGCGGTCCGGATGCGCCATGAAGAACTTCAGCAGCTTGTATTCGGCATGGCCGATATCAATCTTGTCGCCGTTCAGGGCGACCGAACAACTGGCCGGATCCAGTGTGACCGGACCGACGAGCATTTCTTCCTGCGCAAATTCGGGACTCTTGCGGCGCAGCAAGGCTTTGATGCGCGCGGTCAGCTCGCGCGGCGAAAACGGCTTGGTGATGTAGTCATCGGCGCCGTTGTCGAGGCCGGCGATCTTGTCCTCTTCCATGCTCTTGGCGGTCAGCATGATCACCGACAGCTGCTGCAACTGGCGGTCGCCGCGGATGCGCGACAGCAGGTGCAGGCCGCTGCGGTCCGGCAGCATCCAGTCCAGCAACACCAATTGCGGCGCGCGGCGCTGCACGAACTCCCAGGCCGCCGCAGTATTGGACACGACGAAGCTGGACCAGCCCGCCTCCTTGAGCGTGAAGGCTATCAGTTCGGCAATCGACGGTTCGTCTTCAACGATCAGGATGGTGGTCATGGCTTGCGCTATCGGGAGTGGTCAGTGGCAGGTCAGGAAAACTCCGCGATCAGTCTTCTTCGGCTTCGAGGATCTTGGCCGCACCGAAGTCGGTGTGACGAATGTCCTTGCCGCCGACGACGTAGATCACGTATTCGCCGATGTTCTTGGCGTGGTCGCCGATACGCTCAATGGCCTTGGCCACCCACAGCGTGTCGATCGATGCCGAGATGGTGCGCGGATCTTCCATCATGAAGGTTGCCAGGCTGCGCGTGATCGAACGGAAGCCGTGGTCGATGCTGGCGTCCTGTGCAATCAGCGCAGTCGCCTGGTCGGTATCGAGACGGGCGAACGAATCGAGCGCGCTGCGCAGCATTTCCGACGCTTCTTCGGCGATGACGCGCACGGTTTCGTAGTGATTGATCGGGCCGATGCCGCGCTTGTGCAGATGGATCGCGTTGCGTGCGATCTTGGTGGCTTCATCGCCGACGCGTTCCAGATCGGTGATGATCTTGATGGTCGCCATCACGGTGCGCAGATCGTTGGCGGTCGGCTGGCGACGCACGATCAGGTGGCTGCAGGCATCGTCCAGTTCAACTTCCAGGCGATTGACCGCCTCGTCGTCCTTCATCACGCGCGCGGCCAACTCCAGATTGCCGCTGCGGAAAGCCGCGATCGCATCCTGGAACTGGCGCTCCACCATGCCGCCCATGGCCAGCACGTTGGAACGGATGGTTTCCAGATCAGCATCGTATTGCTTGGAAGAGTGATCGCCTGTCATGTCACGTCCTTAAAAATAAAAAATATTTGTTGATGACCCGCTGGCCTCAAGAGGTGAGGCAGAAGAACCTATTCAACTGCCCTTGAATCGTTGTATCGGCGTAGCGAGCGGCGTGAGTTTGCGTCGAGAAGCGCAGCCGTACGAAGGTACGGCGAGCATCGCAGACGCAAAATCGCGTCGCGCAGTAGCCGAGACAATGATTCAATTAGCCGAAACGGCCTGTAATGTAGTCTTGGGTTTCCTTGCGCGCCGGATTCATGAAAATCTGGTCGGTTTCACCAAATTCCATCAATTCGCCCAGGTACATGTAGGCGGTGTAATCCGAACAGCGCGCCGCTTGCTGCATGTTGTGCGTCACGATGGCGATGGTGTAGTCGTTCTTCAGTTCGCCGATCAGCTCTTCCACCTTGGCGGTCGAGATCGGATCCAGCGCCGAAGTCGGTTCATCCAGCAGCAGCACTTCCGGCTTGACCGCGACGCCGCGGGCGATGCACAGGCGCTGTTGCTGACCGCCCGACAGGGAAAGGCCGCTCTTGTTCAGCTTGTCCTTGACTTCACCCCACAGGGCGGCCTTGTTGAGTGCCCATTCGACGCGTTCGTCCATTTCGCCCTTGGGCAGGTTCTCGTACAGGCGGATGCCGAAGGCGATGTTGTCGTAGACCGACATCGGGAATGGCGTCGGCTTCTGGAACACCATGCCGACCTTGGCGCGCAACATGTTCAGGTCCTGGCCCGGTTCGAGGATGTTGTTGCCGGCGTACATGATCTTGCCTTCGGCACGTTGACCCGGGTACAGGTCATACATGCGGTTGAAGGTGCGCAGCAGAGTCGACTTGCCGCAGCCCGACGGGCCGATGAAGGCGGTGACCTTGCCTTCGAAGATATTGAGGTTGATGTTCTTGAGGCCCTGGAAACCGCCGTAGTAGAAATTCAGCTGCGAAATTTCGATGGTCGATTTCTTGTCTGCTGTTGCGGATGTTTGCGTAGTCATAGTATTCACTTGTCGATTCGCTTATCGGTTATCCGGTATCAACCGGGGACGCGTTGGCTGAACATGGTGCGGGACAGGATGTTCAGCGCGAGCACGCTGAAGGTGATCAGCAAGGCGCCACCCCATGCAAGTGCTACCCAGTTGTCGTAGGGACTCATGGCGAACTGGTTGATCACCACCGGCAGGTTGGCGATCGGCTGGTTCATGTTGGTGCTGAAGAACTGGTTGTTGAGCGCGGTGAACAGCAACGGAGCGGTCTCGCCGGAGATGCGCGCCACCGCCAGCAGCACGCCGGTCACGACGCCGGCCTTGACGGCGCGCAGACGCACCATCATCGCCACTTTCCAGCGCGGTGCGCCAAGCGAGAAGGCAGCTTCGCGCAGGCTGCTCGGAACCAGCTTCAGCATGTTGTCGGTCGTACGCACTACCACCGGGATCGCAATCAGCGAAATCGCGAAGGTGCCGGCCCAGCCGGAGAAGTGGCCGACATTGGCGACGTAGATCGCGTAGACGAACAGACCGATGACGATGGACGGCGCCGACAGCATGATGTCGGTAACGAAACGCGTGACCTGCGCCAGCTTGCTCTCTTCGCCGTATTCAGCCAGATAGATGCCGGCCAGGATGCCGATCGGGGTGCTGATCAGGGTGCCCAGACCCACCATCAGCAAGCTGCCGATGATCGGATTAAGCAGGCCGCCGCCGTCGCCGCCGGGCGAAGGCGTGTTTTGCGTGAGCATGCCGAAGTTGAGTGCGCCGAAGCCCTTGATCACCAGCGTCAGCAGGATCCAGGCCAGCACGGCCAGGCCGGCCGCCATCGCCAGGAACGAGAACAGCATGCCGACGCGATGCTGCAGCAGGCGACGGCGATAGACCGGGTTCAGCGGCGAGTTCAGCGGCACGGCGACATCCTTCGCACCGGCTTGCGGAGTGACTTGTTGGTTCATTATTTTGCACCTTCCTTGCGTGTCATACCCATCAACATGACCTTCGCCACGGCCAGCACGATGAAGGTGATCACGAACAGGATCAGACCGAGGGCGAACAGCGACGACACGTGCAGCTTGGACGACGCTTCCGCGATTTCATTGGCGAGCGTGGAAGCGATACTGTTGCCGGCGGCGAACAGCGACCACGAAAGACGGTGGGAATTGCCGATCACGAAGGTGACCGCCATGGTTTCGCCGAGGGCGCGACCCAAGCCCAGCATGACGCCGCCGACCACACCGGTCTTGGTGTACGGCAGCACCACCTTGCGCACCACTTCCCAACGCGTACAGCCGAGGCCGTAAGCGGATTCCTTCAGCACGGCCGGCACCACTTCGAACACATCGCGCATCACCGAGGCGATGAACGGGATGATCATGACCGACAGGATCAGGCCGGCGGTCAGGATGCCGATACCCATGGTCGGACCCTGGAACAAGGCGCCGATTACAGGGAGTTGGCCGAGGGTGGCTTTCAGGGCCGGCTGGACGTATTCGGCGAACAATGGCGCAAACACGAACAGGCCCCACATGCCATAAATGATGCTGGGCACACCGGCCAGCAGTTCGACTGCGGTGCCGAGAGGACGGCGCAGGCGGCTCGGGCAGATTTCGGTGAGGAACAGGGCAATGCCGAAGCTGACCGGGAACGCGATCAGCAGCGCGATCAGCGACGTCGTCAGCGTGCCGACGATGGCGATCGCAGCGCCGTACTGGTCATTGACCGGATCCCACTCCACGCGCGTGATGAAGCCAGGGCCAAACTCATGAAAGGCCGGCCAGGCGCCGATGAAGAGGGAAACAATAATCCCGCCAAGCATCACCAGTACCGACAAGGCGAAGATCAGCGTGACTTTATGAAAGAGGAAATCTTGAATGCGCTGCTTGCGCATGGTCGCCAACAGCGCTGCGTGCGCGTGCTGAGCTTGTTGCATGGCGCTATCTGCGGGAGGCTTACCTAAATCGGTGTTCGACATGGTCGTTGCAGAGATGTTTGAGCTCATTATTTTCACCATTTGGTGCGGATTGCGGCGATGGTGAACGCCGCCGCAATCCGCTATACATCATTCAATGCACTACCGAACTACAAGTTCTGTAAATTCCTGATTACCAGATGGCCTTGCCGGAGCTATCCTTGATATTGGCTTTCCAGGAATCTTCAACCAGCTTGGTGACCGAAGCAGGCAGCGGCACGTAGTCCAGATCGGCTGCAGCTGCGCCGCCGTTCTTGTATGCCCAGTCGAAGAACTTCAGGACTTCCTTGCCCTTGGCACCGTCAGCAGCTTGCGCCTTGTGCAACAGGATGAAAGTCGCGCTGCTGATCGGCCAGCTGTTCTTGCCGGCTGCATCGGTGAAGTCAACTGCGAAACCTGGGGTCTTGGCCCAGTCGGCAGCGGCGGTAGCCGACTTGAAAGTCGCGTCGTCAGGCGACACGAAAGCGCCGTCTTTGTTCTTCAGCTGGGTGTAGTTCAGCTTGTTCTTCTTCACGTAAGCGTATTCGACGTAGCCGATTGCACCCTTGACCTTTTGCACGTTGGCGGCGACGCCTTCGTTACCCTTGCCGCCCACGCCAACCGGCCACTTCACTGCAGTGCCTGCGCCGATTTTCGACTTGAAGTCGGCATTGGCCTTCGACAGGTAGCTGGTGAACACGAACGATGTGCCCGAACCGTCGGAACGGTACACAACGGTGATGTCTTCCGCCGGCAGCTTGACGCCTGCGTTCAGGGCAGCGATTTCAGGAGCATTCCACTTGGTGATCTTGCCGGCGTAGATGTCGCCCAGCACTTGACCGGACAGCTTGACCTGGCCTGGTGTCGTACCTTCCAGGTTGATGACCGGAACCACGCCGCCGACCACTGCCGGGAATTGCGTCAGGCCGTCAGCTTCCAAATCGGCTTGCGACAGCGGTGCATCGGATGCGCCAAAGTCAACGGTCTTGGCCTTGATTTGCTTGATGCCGCCGCCGGAGCCGATGGATTGGTAGTTCAGGCTGTTGCCGGTGGCCGCCTTGTACGACTCCGCCCACTTGGCGTAGATCGGGTATGGGAACGATGCGCCTGCGCCGGTGATTTCTGCTGCATGCACTGCGGCGGAAAATGCGACCGTGCCGCACACTGCCACTGCAACAGATTTAAGAATGTGATTGAACCCCATGTCTTGCTCCTTTGTTTGACGAGATAGTTTGTCGAAGAACCCATTTCATAAATTGCCGTCCTACTGCACTGCTGACGGAATTTATAAAGAAACCTGCGGAACTGATGGAATGAGTTCCTGGGACGGGGTGAACTTTAACCAGCAAATGTGACGAGTTTATGACCCGCCCTTGTCATAAAGGGAAAAGAAGGGATTGCTTGACGGACAACAATGAAATCGCCGTGCGGACGGCGTTAGAATCAGGGATAGCGAGACAATTTCCAGACGGAAATGCAGATGCGCATGGGATATGGCGTTTGTGACAAAGCGCTCCGGCCTTGTCATTAACTTGTCATACAGCCCCCCTACACTGCGAAAAATTACAGAACTCATTTCATAACTAGGCGTGAGATGCGTTCTTCCGAGAAAGGGCGCTGGCACGGCGTGCGACGCGTCGCGTAGCGGTGCTACGCGCAAGGAGCGCAACGCGGCCAGCGCCCTTTCTCGGAAGAACCCGAAGGGAGCGGCCTGTTTGGGCGAATTGCTGCGTTACGAATCGGGGTCAAGACGCCCAGTCTTGACCCCGATTCGCGCCTTGCACTTCATCCCAAACAGGGAAAGCTCGCACTCACGCCTAGTTATGAAATGAGTTCTATGAACACCAATGGGATCGGCGCATGACCAGAAAAGAAAAACCGGACGATAACGCACACACAGAGATCAATCCGACCGCCATTTACCTCAACCGCGAACTGTCCCAGCTGGCGTTCAATCGCCGGGTGCTGGCGCAGGCCGAGAACAAGCAGATTCCGCTGCTGGAGCGTCTGCGCTATCTCTGCATCTGCAGCAGCAACCTCGATGAATTCTTTGAAGTGCGCATCGCCAGCCTGCTGGCCAATCGCATCGAGGGCGAACACATCGATCCGCCTGAACTGAGCGCGGCGCTGGAGCGCACCAGCATCGAATGCCACCAGATCGTGGCGCGCCAGTATGAATTGCTGAACAAGGACATCCTGCCGCAACTGGCGCACAAGGGTATCCACCTGCTGCGCCACGAAGACCGTAACGAGGCGCAGCGCGCCTGGGTCAGGCAGTACTTCGAGCAGAACGTGCGACCATTGCTGACGCCAATTGGCCTTGATCCTGCCCATCCGTTCCCGCAGGTGCTGAACAAGAGCCTGAACTTCATTATCGAGCTGTCCGGCAAGGACGCCTTCGGCCGCGGCACGGCGATCGCCATCGTCAAGGCGCCGCGGGTTCTGCCGCGCGTGATTCGCCTGCCCGACGGCCTGTCGGACAAGAAAGGCGTGTCGTTCTGCCTGCTGTCCTCGGTGATCCATGCGCATATTGCGGAATTGTTTACCGGCCGCGAAATCACCGCCTATTCCCAGTTCCGCGTCACGCGCAATAGCGACCTGTGGGTCGACGAAGAAGAAGTCAAGAACTTGCGCCAAGCCCTGCAGACTGAATTGCAGAGCCGCCAGTTCGGCGTCGGCGTGCGTCTCGAAGTCGCCAACAACTGTCCCGAACACCTCGCGCAATTCCTGCTCGAGCAGTTCTCGATCGAACGCAACCGCCTGTATGCCGTCAAGGGACCGGTGAACCTGGTGCGCCTGTCGGAACTGGTCGACCTCGTGTCGGAGCCGGCGCTGCGCTTCCCGCCGTTTGCGCAGACGCTGCCGCCGCACCTGCAGAACGAAAACATCTTCGCCGTGCTGAAGAAGCGCGACGTGCTGCTGCATCATCCGTTCCAGTCGTTCCAGCCGGTGGTGGATTTCATCCGCACCGCGGCGCAAGATCCCAGCGTGATGGCGATCAAGCAAACCATTTACCGCACCGGCATGAACTCCGACCTGATGGAAGCGCTCATCCACGCCGCCCAGCGCGGCAAGGAAGTCACCGTCATCGTGGAACTGATGGCGCGCTTCGACGAGGAAGCCAACATCAACTGGGCGGTCAAGCTGGAACAGGCCGGCGCGCAAGTCGTCTACGGCGTGGTCGGCCTCAAGACCCACGCCAAGATTGCGCTGGTGATCCGCCGCGAAGACAATGCCCTGCACTTCTACGCTCACCTCGGCACCGGTAATTACCACCCGACCACGACCAAGTTCTATACCGACTTCGGCCTGCTGACCTCGCACCGCGAACTGACCGCCGAAGTCAACGAAGTGTTCATCCACCTGACCACGCTGACCAAGCCGCGCACCCTGAGTTATCTGTGGCTGGCACCGTTCTCGCTGCAGAAGGAAATTATCCGCGCCATCCGCAACGAAGCGCAGATCGCCCGGGAAGGCCGGCCGGCACGCATCATCGCCAAGATGAACGCCTTGCTGGACGAATCGGTGATCCGTGCGCTGTATGCGGCCTCGGCCGACGGCGTCAAGATCGACCTGATCGTGCGCGGCGCCTGCGCGCTGCGTCCGGGCGTGGCCGGTCTGTCTGAAAACATCCGCGTGCGCTCGGTGATCGGCCGCTACCTGGAACACTCGCGCATCTATTATTTCCGCAACGGCCTGGCGCACGACGTCTATCTCTCGAGCGCCGACTGGATGAACCGCAACCTGTTCCGCCGCATTGAAGTGGCGTTCCCGATTCTGGACAAGGCGCTCAAGAAACGCATCATCACGGAAGGCCTCGATCCCTACCTGAAGGACAACACCAACGCCTGGCACCTGAACTGCGACGGCGTCTATGTACAGAAGAAACCACGCACGCGCCAGGCTGCATTCAGCGCGCAAGCTCACCTGATGCACACGCTCGGCATTGCCGTGCCAGGCGAGGAATGACACGACCCGGCCCGGAGGAGCTGACAAGACGCCGCCGGCGTTGCTTCTCCCGGTTCGTTAACTGGGATACTCTTGTACTGTCTGCGTCGGCGCGCCTTGCCATCGACGTTTTATCAGCGACTCTTATCAGCGGAGGCGAATCCCCATGGAACTGATCTTATGGCGTCATGCCGAAGCGGAACTCGGCGAACCCGACGAGGGCCGCGCCCTCACCGGCAAGGGACACAAGCAGGCCTGGAAGGTCGCCGACTGGCTCGACCGCAATCTGCCGGAAAGCTGCCGTATCCTGGTCAGTCCCGCCACCCGCACCTTGCAGACGGCCGAAGCGCTCGGCCGCAAGTTCAAAATTCATCCCGACCTGGCGCCCGACAAAAGTCCGCAAGACCTGCTCGCCGCCGCCAACTGGCCCGACAGCCGCGAACCGGTGCTGGTGATCGGCCATCAGCCGACGCTGGGCCTGGCGGCCGCGCAACTGATCAGCGGCCAGCAGCAGGAATGGTCGATCCGCAAAGCCAACGTGTGGTGGATCGCGCAGCGCGAACGCGGCGACATCACCACCAATTATTTGCGTGCGGTGATGGCGCCGGATCTGATTTCCAAATAAAAAAGGCTGCTCATCGAGCAGCCTTTTTTTACGACCGGACCCGATCGCTCAGATCAGCATCGCTTAAAACTCTTCCCAGCTTCCCTCATCCTGCGACACCGCAGGACGCTTCGGCGTCGGCGCCAGCGCCTTCTGGCGCGCCGCTGCCGGCTTCTTCATCGCCGGGGCCGCCGGAGCGGCTGCCTCGGCCGCCAGCTCCAACGGCGGATTCACAGTCTTCAGCATCGACGGCGTACTCACAGCCTGGGAGGCGAAGGCGGCGTTGTCGATCTTGAAGACGCCGACCGCGCGCGCCAGCAGATCGGCCTGCTCCTGCAGGCTCTCCGCCGCTGCTGCGGCCTGCTCGACCAGCGCCGCGTTTTGCTGCGTGATTTCGTCGATCTGCGAGATGGCGTTGTTGACTTCGGCAATACCGGCGCTCTGCTCCTTGCTGGCGGCGGTGATCTCACCCATGATGTCGGCCACGTGCTTGACCGAGGTGACGATTTCGCTCATGGTCACGCCGGCTTCATCGACCAGCTTGCCGCCGGCGTCGACCTTGCTGACCGAGTCGCCGATCAGGGTCTTGATTTCCTTGGCGGCCGATGCCGAACGCTGCGCCAGGCTGCGCACTTCGGAGGCCACCACGGCGAAGCCGCGACCCTGCTCACCGGCGCGCGCCGCTTCCACTGCCGCATTCAAGGCGAGGATATTGGTCTGGAAAGCGATGCCGTCGATGACGCCGATGATGTCGACGATCTTGCTCGAGCTTTCCTTGATCGAACCCATGGTCTGCACCACGTCGCCGACCACCTTGCCGCCCTTGACCGCGTAGTCGGAGGCCGACATCACGAGCTGGTTGGCCTGATGCGCATTCTCGGCGTTCTGCTTGACCGTCGAGGTCAGCTGCTCCATCGAGCTGGCGGTTTCTTCCAGGCTGGAAGCCTGCGATTCGGTGCGGTTCGACAGGTCGGCGTTGCCGGTGGCGATCTCTTGCGACGCCACCGCGATGATGGCGGCGCTCTGCTTGATTTCATTGACGGTCACCGCCAGCTTGGTCTGCATCGTGTTGAGCGAATGCACCAGTTGACCCGCTTCGTCGTGGCTCTTTTCTTCCACGGTCTGGGTCAGGTCGCCGCTGGCGATGGTTTCGGTGATCTTGCCGGCGCGCAGCAGCGGCGCGGTGATGGTGCGGGTAATCGACCAGGTGAAGAAGGCGCCCAGCAGCAATGTCACCAGGCCGATCACGATCATGCCGATCTGGCCGCTGTGATAACTGGCCTGGAAGGCCACGTAGGCCGCCGACATGTCTTCCTGCTGATACGCGGCGAGCGCGGCGACGCTGGCCATCCACTTGTCGTAGGACGGCAGGAAGTCGCTCTTGAGGAGTTGGGCGGCGTCGAAGTAATTGCCGGCGCCGACCATTTCACGGATCTTTTCGACGATCGGGAACAGCACCTTGCGCTCGGCGGCGGAGGCCGTCAGCAGCGCCTTGCCCTTGTCGGTGGAAGTCAGCTTGGTGAGTTGATTTTCATAGCCTGCGTAAGCCTGCAGGATCTTGGCCAGGCGCTGGTTTTCCTGCTGGCCTTCGGCGGCGTCGGTAGGCGTGACCACCTTGCGCAAGGCCAGCGCCAGGGCGCTGCCGGATTCGCGCATGCTCATCGCCGCAGTCATGCTGGCGACCTTCTGGTCGATGATGTAGGCGCTGCTGCTTTCCATCTCGGTCATGCGCCACAGGCCGTTGAGCAGGATCGCCGCTGCGCAGAGCAAGACCAGGCAGAACCCCAGTGCAAGACGTGTGCCAATTTTGATATTTGAAATCATAACGCTCAACTTCCCCTGATAAAAAACTGCCGTCCCTGAAGATGCAAACCGCCGGATAGTTCCACTACTTGCTGTTGCAGGAAGATCGGGCCGGATTCACCGGCGGACGGTCTGCCTTGTTTCGTCAGCAGGATTCATGCCTGCCTGGGTTTCGAGTAATTGTACGGGTTTCGCTCCGTTTTTTCTTGTTGTTCAGCAACATCTGTTGATCGGGAAAAGGCGGTGCGCCAAGGTGGAAGATTCCGCCTCGGCCGTTCCTTTTATCGCCGTGAATGCCGCGTCTGTGCGCGTGTACTGTTCCGACGTTTCGTTACCCTTCGATGCTTGTGCCGCATCTTAGATAAGCGCCGAAAACTAGGCTAATGCTTTGTGCGCATGTAACTATACCTTTATCGCATAGTTATCTTAAGCACAATCCGGACGCACGAAAGCGGCGCACCCGGAATGGAAAACGCATGAAAAAAGTCCGCACAACGGATCGTGCGGGTTCTTGCTCTGCGGTGATTTTACCGCCATGGCCGCAACGCGGTGCGCACGGTGGATCAGAACTCGTCCCATTCATTGCCGCCGGCATCGACTGGTTTGGCGACCGTCGTCGGCGCGCGCTTGCCGGTCGCTTTCATTGCCGACGGCCTTCCCGGCACCGGCAATGTCGCCGCTGCGAAAGTTGACGGAGTACGCGACGGCGCAGGCAAGGACATCGCCGGCTTGTGCTGCGCCTCCGCCGGCGTGATCCGGAATACGCTGACAGCCTTGGCCAGCACATCGGCCTGCTCCTGCAAACTCTCGGCCGCCGCTGCCGCCTGCTCTACCAGCGCGGCGTTCTGCTGCGTGATCTCGTCCATCTGCGTGATGGCGCGGTTGACTTCTTCGATGCCGGTGCTCTGCTCCTGGCTGGCGGCGGTGATCTCGCCCATGATGTCCGCCACATGCCGGACCGAGGTGACGATCTCGGTCATCGTCGCACCGGCTTCGTCGACCAGCTTGCCGCCGGCATCGACCTTGCCGACCGAGTCGCTGATCAGTTGCTTGATCTCTTTCGCCGCCGAGGCCGAGCGCTGCGCCAGACTACGCACTTCGGAGGCAACCACCGCAAAGCCGCGACCCTGCTCGCCGGCGCGCGCGGCTTCCACCGCCGCATTCAATGCCAGGATATTGGTCTGGAAGGCGATGCCGTCGATCACGCTGATGATGTCGACGATCTTGCTCGAACTATCCTTGATCGAGCCCATGGTGTGTACGACGTCACCGACCACTTTGCCGCCCTTGACGGCGAGTTCCGACGCCGAGGTCACCAGCGAATTGGCCTGGCGCGCGTTGTCGGCGTTCTGGCGCACGGTCGAGGTGAGCTCTTCCATCGAACTGGCGGTTTCTTCCAGGCTGGAGGCCTGAGACTCGGTGCGATTGGACAGGTCGGCATTGCCGGTGGCGATTTCTTTCGATGCGACATGGATCACGTCGATGCTGGCGCGTACATCGCTGACGATGTCCACCAGGCTGCCGGTCATGTCGTTGAGCGCATGCAGCAGCTGCGCCGATTCGTCGCTGCCCGTGACCACCGCACGCGAAGTCAGGTCGCAGGAAGCCACGCGCTGCGCCATCGCCACCGATTCCGACATCGGCACGGTGATCGAACGCGACAGCATGTAGCCGACCCATGCGGCAAACAAGGCGAGCGCGCCGATGCCGCCGAGCAGCCAGATTTCCATGCGGCGCAATTGCGCGGTCTGCTGGCCGAGGGTGCTTTCGAGGCTGCCAATGACGGCGTCGACGACCTTGAACTGGGCGTCGATGGCTTCGGTGAATTTGCCGAAATATTCCTGAGGAGGAAACTCCAGCGCCTCCGCCTTGAGGATCTTTTCGTCGGCCAGCGCAATCACGGCGGCGGCCTTTGTCTTGGCGTCTGCCACGGTTGCGCCGAGCACGTCCTTGAGCGAGACGTTGATCAGGAAAGCCTGCTGGAACAACTGGTCGGCTTGCCGCAGGCGTTCGACGGCGCCCTGGCGGGGACTGATGATGGCCAGTTTGTCGTCGGGCGTGGCGACTTTCTTGCCGAGCATGGCCGAGCCTCGCGCGCGCATTTTGCCGAGTTCTTCGGTCAGCAGCGGGAAGGCGATGAAGCCGCCGCTGATCAGCTTCGAACTGTCGAGGTCGGGATCGAGGCTGAGTCGGAAGTCATCGAGAATGAGGTCGTTGATCTCGAACAGTCTGACGATGCCGTCGCTGTGTCCACTGAAACTCTGCGGCCCGGTTACCTGCCCTGCGGCGACACCGTCGCGCAGGGTGTTCCACGCCGCCATCACGCTGGCGAGATCCTGTCCGATGGCGGGATTGCGCACACCGGATTTCTTGAGCTGCGCCTGCAGTTCCTGCAGCGCCCGGTCGACTTCCTGCGCCTTGGCCTGCCGTTGTGCGGCGACCGTGGCGTTACCGCCGAGCAGGACCGCCGACATGCCGCGGTGCTGCTGCATCAATTGCATCGAACGCAGCAAGGCGCGCGCAGGCACCACGCCTTTCATTTCCAGAGTCTTGTGAGCGATCACGCTTTCCGCGCTGATGATGTACAAGGTGGTGGGCACGCCGAACAAGGCGAGACCGATGATTCCGAGCAGGGCGAATTTCTTCCACAACTGCAATCTGGCGAACAGACTTTTCATGACTTCCCCCCAATGATGTTTCTATAAAGCATCGCGAGCACATGGCCACATCGGGACAAACAGGACGGTGAAGTGGACTTCATCTTGTTTTATATCGAAACGGCCACATTGCAAGCGGCTTGACCTATTAATCGGTATGCAAAAAACATACCGGTCCTTGCCCGTCAGGGCTGCAGAGGCGCATGGGGAAAGGAGGCGGTTAAAAGTCCGTCTGTTCGGGTGTATCGAAACGGCGACACCGGCCCGCGAACGGGGCCGGCAGGTGCAGGAGATCAGAGCAAATTCAGAGTGAATTCAGCGGGAATCATGCAGTACGGCGCCGCCCAACTCCACCGCAGCCGTGTTGCGGGCGTAGTGCAGATGCTGCAGGAATTGCTGGGTGGCGGCATCCCATGAATACGTCAGCGCATGCGCACGCACGTCGTCGCGCGACAGTTGCAAGGCATCCATGCAGGCGACGTCGAGTTCATCGTTCAGGGCGCCGGAGACGCCGTTGGCGACGACGTCGATCGGCCCTTCGACCGGATACGCTGCGACCGGTACGCCGCAGGCCATGGCTTCGGCGAGCACGAGTCCGAAGGTATCGGTACGGCTGGGGAATACGAAGACGTCGGCGCAGTTGTAATACGCAGGCAATTCGTCATGCCCCTTGGCGCCGAGGAAGCGCACGTGCGGATAGCGCTGCTCGAGTTCTTCGCGCTGCGGACCATCGCCGATGACCCATTTGGAGCCCGGCAAGTCAAGCTTGAGGAAGGCTTCGATATTCTTTTCGACGGCGACGCGGCCGACGTACAGGAACAGCGGCCGCACGATGCAGGCATGGTCTTCCGCCGCCGGCCGGAAGTGTTCGGTATCGACGCCGCGGCCCCACAGGGCGACGTTGCGGAAACCGTTCTTTTCCAGCGCGTCCTTCATCTTCGGCGTCGGCACCATGATGGCTTTGGACGGACCGTGGAACCAGCGCATCAACCGGTACGTCAGCGCCTTCGGCAACAGCTTGCGCGCACTCAGGTATTCCGGGAAGCGGGTGTGATAGGCGGTGGTGAAGTCCAGCTTGTTTTTAAGACAGTAGCGACGCGCCGCCAGACCCATCGGGCCTTCGGTGGAGATGTGGATGCAATCCGGACTGAACGCGTCCAGCGCGGCGGCGATCTTGGCATACGGCTTGTAGGCGAGCCGTATTTCGGGGTAAGTCGGGCAGGCGAACGTGCGGAAATCGCGCGGTGCCAGCATCAGTACGTCGTGCCCTTTGTTGCGCAGGCATTGTTGGGTTGCCCGCAGGGTGTTGACTACGCCATTGACTTGGGGCTCGCCCGCGTCACTTACGATGGCAATGCGCATAAATCTTCTACTCCGGCTAATTTCGAACTCTTCTTCAATTGCATGATCTCGCCCCAGGTCACCAGGCGCAGTTCGCCGGAGGCATCTTCCACCAGCGCGGACAGGCTTTCGACCCAGTCGCCGTCGTTGCAGTACTTGATGCCGTTGATGTCGCGGATTTCCGGTTTATGTATGTGGCCGCAGATGACGCCGTCGAGGCCTTTCTTGGAGGCCTCCGCAGCCAGCGCATCTTCGAACGAGGTGATGTAGTTGACCGCGTTCTTGACCTTGCCCTTCAGGTATTGCGACAGCGACCAGTACGGCAATCCTGCACGCGCACGCCAGCTGTTGAACCACTGGTTGAACTTGAGGATCATGGTGTAGAGGTTGTCGCCGACGTAGGCCAGCCACTTGGCGCAGGCGATGACGCCGTCGAAACGGTCGCCGTGGATGACCAGCATGCGCTTGCCGTTGGCGGTGGTGTGCACCAGCTCGTCACGGATCTTGATGCCGCCGAAATCGAGGTCAATGAACTGGCGGATGACTTCGTCGTGGTTGCCCGGCACGAAGACCACGTTGGTGCCCTTCTTGGCTTTCTTGAGCACCGTCTGCACCACGTTGTTGTGGCTTTGCTCCCAGTACCAGCGACGCTTGAGCTGCCAGCCGTCGATGATGTCGCCGACCAGGTACAGCGTGTCGGACTCGGTGGCGCGCAGGAATTCCAGCAGCCGTTGCGCCTGGCATCCCGGCGTGCCGAGATGCACGTCCGAGATCCAGATGGTGCGAAAATGGAGAGGATCGCGTTTCGTTCCCAGAGTGGCGTCTATACCGTTGGCATCCAGAAATTGATCGCGTGATTTCATGCGGCTCTCGATTCTTTCAGGTAGTGGCGGGCATAGCGACCATCGAGCTTGGCCAACGGCAGCAGCAGGAAGAAGTCGGCGGAGTGGAAATCAGGATCCCATGCCGGTTCGCCGCAGACCCATGCGCCGCTGCGCAGGTAGCCGCGCAACAGCGGCGGCACTTGCGGCTGGTGGCCGGCTTCGCGTTCCTCGATCGGGAATGCCGTGTGCGGGGTGACGCCATACTCTTGCGGCGCCATGTTGTTTTCGCGGAAGGCGTGATACAGCGCTGCCGCGTTGTGACCGCCATCGGCCAGGCTGACGCTGGCGCAACCCATCAGGTAGTCGCAGCGTTCGCGGCGCATGAAGTCGGCAATGCCGGCCCACAGCAACATGATGACGGCGCCGCTGCGATAGTCCGGATGGATGCAGGCGCGGCCGGCTTCGCAGATGGAGTTGCGGATATTGTCGAGGCGGCTCAGGTCGAATTCCTGCTCCGAGTAAAATTTGCCCATGCGGCGTGCAGCGTGCGGACTCATCACGCGGTAGGTGCCGACCACGCTCAGCGTCTTGTTGTCGCGTACGATCAGATGGTCGCAGTAGTCGTCGAATTCATCCTTGTCGAGACCTTCTGCATTGGCCAGCGCCGACAGGTTCATCGTCTCGATGAAGACCTTGTAGCGCAGACGCTGTACTTCACGCACTTCTTCCGGCGTGGTGGCCAGGCTCAGTGACAGTTTGGAAGAACTCAGGTTAGCATCTGCCGGAGTGGTGAGCAGTCTCATGCATCGTCCTTTTTCAGTTGACAACGATGCAGAGCGTAACTGCCGATTATTTCAGGCCAATGACAGCTGGACGCGGCATGGCGTGATAGCAACGGATAGCGGTACAAACGAGCACGATCGCGCGGTTGTCAGCCTCCAGCAAGCTTTACGAGGCGACAACAGTCGATGAAGAGATGAACTTTATGCCGTACCGTCCCTCGAACAGGCAAGAGCGAATTATCGTTTCGTTATCGCTTCATTACCGCTTTATTGCTGCTTCGATTCATTCCCCTTCCCCGAAAAGAAAGATGCCATGACTGAAGATGAAATCCGTCGCAATGCTTTCGCCATGCCCATCCACAACCCGGCGTTTCCGCCCGGCCCCTATCGCTTCGTCGATCACGAGTTCCTGATCATTACCTACCGTACCGATCCGGAAGCGCTCAGGAAGATCATTCCCGCACCCTTGCAGTTCGTCGAGCCGATCGTCAAGTTCGAGTTCATCAACATGCCCGACTCGACCGGCTTCGGCCATTATTGCGAGTCGGGACAGGTGATCCCGGTCACGCTCAGCGGCGTCGCCGGCGGCTATGTCCACAGCATGTACCTCAACGACCATCCGCCGATTGCGGGCGGACGCGAGCTATGGGGCTTCCCCAAAAAGCTCGGCTCGCCGGAGCTGCGGGTGCACACCGACACGCTGGTCGGTACGCTCGATTACAGCGATTTTCGCGTCGCCACCGGCACCATGGGTTTCAAGCACCGCACGCTCGATCATGAGACGGTGGCGAAGACGCTGGCGTCGCCCAGTTTCCTGCTGAAAATCATTCCCCACATCGACGGCACACCCCGCATCTGCGAACTGGTACAGTACAGTCTGTCGGACATCACCATCAAGGGTGCCTGGACCGGTCCCGGCGCGCTGGACCTGCATTCGCATGCACTGGCGCCGATCGCCGACCTGCCGGTACTGGAAGTCATCTCTGCGGTGCACATTTTGTCTGACCTGACTTTGCCGCTGGGCACGGTCGCTTACGATTATCTTGCTTAATATATTTGCTCATTGTTTGTTTAATTTGTTTAACAAAGGAACGTCATGGTACTCACAGATAAAGTCGCTCTGATCACAGGCGCAGCCAGCGGCATCGGCAAGGAAATCGCCATTGAATACGCCAAGGCCGGCGCCAAGGTCGTCATCGCCGATCTGGCGCTCGACGCCGCCAAGGCCGCCGCCGACGAGATCAACAAGAGCGGCGGCACCGCAATGGCCGTCGCCATGAACGTGGTCGACGAAGCACAGGTCGACAAGGGCATCGCCGACGCAGTGGCCGCCTACGGCACGCTCGACATCCTGATCAGCAACGCCGGCATCCAGATCATCGCCCCGATCGTCGACAGCACGCTGGAAAACTGGCGCAAGATGCTGGCGATCCATCTCGACGGCGCCTACCTGACTACCCGCGCCGCGATGCGCGCCATGATCAAGGCCGGCAAAGGCGGCTCGATCATTTACATGGGCTCGGTGCACTCGCATGAAGCCTCCCCGCTGAAAGCGCCGTACGTCACCGCCAAGCACGGCCTGATCGGCTTGGCCAAGGTGGTCGCCAAGGAAGGCGCGAAGGACAAGATCCGCTCGAACGTGATCTGTCCGGGCTTCGTCCGTACCCCGCTGGTGGAAAAGCAGATCCCCGAGCAAGCCAAGGAACTGAACATCACAGAAGACGATGTGATCAAGAAGGTGATGTTGAAGGATACCGTCGACGGTGAATTCACCACGACCGCGGATGTGGCGCAGACGGCGGTGTTCCTCGCGGCGTTTCCTACCAATGCGCTTACCGGGCAGTCGGTGGTGGTTAGCCATGGGTGGTTTATGCAGTAAGCGGGTGCCGCTTGCGTTGGATGAAGAGGCCGCCTTTATTGGCGGCTTTTTTTGTTCTGTTGTTCCGACGGGGATCGTCGTTAGTTGATGCGTGTTTTTCTTCGGACAACCCTGCCGGGGGTAGCCCGGCGGCTACTCACTTTTCTTGTCTCGCCAAGAAAAGTAAGCAAAAGAAGCGACCGCTGGTTCGTAGCCCCCTTCGGGGGTTCCCGGCGTCGTCAGGCGCAAATCGGGAGGGGAAACAAACTCGCTGCGCTCAGACAAGTTTCCCCTCTTTATCCGATTTGCACCTGCCGCCACCGGCTACTCGCAAGCGGACTTCCAGACTGGCTCGCTGCGCATCGCCAAGGGACGGAGATGGGATGACGGTCGCAGTTCTTCGCTACTGTAAAAGCGCAGGCAATCACGATGCCGAAGGCGAGCTACCCAAGGCAATGCGCAGCGAGCCGAAAAAAGAATTCCGCTTATGAGTCGCCGTTGGTGACGTGCTCAAATCGGATAAAGAAGGGAAACTTGTCTGAGCGTAGCGAGTTTGTTTCCCTTCCCGATTTGAGTGCGGCCCCAACGGGGACCCCGAAGGGGCGGCGAATCGTTGCGTTGGAGCAGTGCTCCAACCCTTTCTTTGCTTACTTTCTTTGGCGAAGCAAAGAAAGTGAGTAGCTGCCGGGCTACCCCCGGCAAGGGTTGATCGAAGAAAGAACAGCATCAGAAACGCACAGCAGGCAAGCCGGAACAAGGGACAAAAAAACTACCCCTCCATCTCCCCCACCCACTCCCCATCCTGCATCTTCGGATAAACCTTCACCAACAAAATCTTCGGCCCCTTCATCTTCTTGACCACAATGTCAAAAGCATGAAACTCGACCTTCTGCCCTTCCTTCGGCACCTCGCCCAGCTTCTCCATGACCAGCCCGCCGACGGAATCGACCGTCTCGTCATACTCCAGATCGATCCCCAGCATATGCTCCAGCGTCACGATGGGCAGGCTGCCCTTGCCCAGCAACGTGCCGTCATCCTGCCGCGTCCACTCATTGGAGGTATGTCGGAACTCATCGCGAATCTCCCCCACCAGCACGCTCAGCAGGTTATCCAGCGTGACAAAACCGAGCGGCGCCTGCCCCTTGCGGCCAATGATCGCGAAATGCGGCGAGCCGGTCCGGAAACGCCGCAGCAACTCTTGCGCCGACAAGCTCGGTGAAATGTATTGCACCGGGCGCAGGTACTGGCGCAGGTCGACGACGGCTTTGCCGTCTTGCTGCGCGATGAAGACGTCCTTCAGATGCAGCAACCCCAGCACCTCCTGCTGTTCGGCATCGAAATACGGATAGCGGCTGAAACGGTTGCGGTAAATGATCTGCATGTTTTCGTCATGCGTATTGGCGGCGCTCAGCGCGACAATCTCGTTGGCCGGACGCATCAGGTCCATCACCTTGAGGTCGCCGAAGTCGAGCGACTGCGCCAGCACGCTCCACTCCTGCGGCGTGAACTTGCCGGTCTTGCCGCCGGAGCGCAGGATCAGCTTGAGCTCGTCCGAGGAATAGTGCGAATCATGCCCATGCACGCCGCCCAGGCCGGTAATCCGCAGCACCCAGTTGGCGCTCAGGTTGAGCAGCCAGATCGCGGGATACATCGTCCAGTAGAAACCGTACAGCGGCATCGCACACCACAGGCCGATGCGCTCCGGGTTGCGGATCGCCATCGACTTCGGCGCCAGCTCGCCGACCACGATATGCAGGAAGGAAATGATCACGAAGGCGAACACGAAAGACACGCCGTGGATCAGCTCCGGCGAACTCACGCCGAGCAAGGCGAACAGGGGTTCGAGCAAGCTGGCAAAAGCCGGTTCGCCGATCCAGCCGAGGCCCAGCGACGCAAGCGTGATGCCGAGCTGGCAGGCCGACAGGTAAGCGTCGAGTTGATTGTGGACAGTCGCCAGTATGCGTCCGCGCAAACCCTGCGTCTTGACGATGGCTCTGATGCGGGTCTGGCGCAGTTTGACCAGACCGAATTCTGCTGCGACGAAAAAACCGTTCAGCGCGACCAGAAAGAGGGCCGCGACGATCAGCAAGATGTTTTCCAACGAGGGTACCTATTGAGTAGTAAAGAAAGTGCGCCTGCCGAAGAGCAGCTAACAAAACAGCGCGAAGTCCGACGGGCCGGGCCGCGGATGCGCAATGAAGAAATCGCGAGCGGGAAAAACTGCGAAGGTTTTGTTAGCTGCTCTTGCATGTTGCTGCAAGCACAAGACGTAATTTAACACGAGACGGCGCACGGCCAGGCGTCTTCTCCGGAAACGATGTCATTCCGGCAAAAGAGCCGGAAAGAGAAAACCGCCTCAGCGTTTCAGTTCTGGCGTGATGAAACGCAGTCCCAGCACGACATAGCGGCCGCGCGTATCGGCTCCGAAGGTATTGCCGTAAGTCAGGTCAAGTTCCACATGTTCCGGCACCAGCGTTGCGCGCACGCCGGCCTGGTAGGACGGCTTGCCCTTGTTCTCGCCGAACACTTCCCCGATGAACGAGAGCCGGTCGATCAGCCTGGTCTCGTTGCCGAGACCCCAGGTCAGGCGCGTGGTCTGCTCCTTGCCTTTACGGATGGCGCCCAGATTGGTGTGCAGCAGCACCGCATCTTCCTTGAACGAGAACGAAGTCAGCAACTTGGAATAAACATTCCACGAGCGCCGGCGGCCGTCGTCGCCGCTGTCGGTCTGGCGCACTGCACCAGCCAGCATGCCTACACCATAACCGTCGGGCGACATTTCGCGGAACACGGTCTTGCCTTGCAACTGGCTGTTGGCCAGGTACATGCCGGTGCCGTCGCGTTGCCAGGAATTGCCCCACGACACTTCCAGATTGCCGGTCAGGTTGCACGAGGGATTGAGCCAGCGCTCGGTGCCGTCGCGATTGAATTTGCCCCAGGCTTCCAGTTGGCATTTGTTGGCGCCGAGGACTTGCGCGTCGTCGACATTCATTGCACCGGCGGCAAATGCCGACTGTACCCCCAGCAATCCGTGGACGGCCACAGTTGCCATCAAGATGTATTTTTTCATAGAGATCTCGTCATTGAATTCTGACGCAGGCTGCGATGGTTTGCGTCGGGCCTGATGCTAGCACCATGCCTTCAGGACAAGCAATCGGAAAACGGATGATAACGGGGACAAATACGGAACAAACGCGGAAGAACGACAAATAAGATGGAATTGCCAGATAAAAAACCACAGTCGCAACACGCTGTATTGCGACTGCTTATCGTTTACTTTCGACGCGCGTGCGGCACGTGGCATGCATGCAATCGCATGCGATCCCATGCGATCCCATGCAATTCGCCGTCGATCAAATCAGCGCCGCATCAGCGCTTGCGCGGACGTGCCGGATCCGGCAAACCGCACTTCAGAAACTCGCCGCGACCGGCGGCACCTTGCGGCTCCTTGCCGTCATACACCACCTCGCCGCGCGACAATGTGACCACTGGCCAGCCGGTCACCGCCACACCTTCATACGGCGTGTAATCGACGTTGTGATGCAGCTTGTCGTTAGCGATCACGACTTCCTTGTGTGGATCCCAGATCGCGATGTCGGCGTCGCCGCCGATGGCGATCGTGCCCTTCTGCGGATACAGGCCGTACATCTTGGCCGGATCGGTCGCCGTCAGTGCGACGAAACGATTGAGGTCGATGCGGCCCTTGCCGACGCCCTCCGAGAACAGCAGCGGCAGGCGCGTCTCCAGTCCCGGCGTGCCGTTCGGGATGTAGCGGAACGGCACTTCCTTCCCGCCCGGCATCTTGCCCTTGGGATCGGCGTAGCGAAACGGCGCATGGTCCGATGAGAACACCGTGAACAAGCCGTTGGCCAGGCCGTCCCAGATGTATTGCTGGTTCTCCTTGTCGCGCGGCGGCGGGCTGCAGATGCACTTGGCGCCGTGATAGCCCTCCTGGTCAAGGTCATCCGCCGTCAGCATGAAATACTGCGGGCAGGTCTCGGCGTAGATGCGCAGGCCATGACCATGCGCCCAGCGGATTTGCTCGATGGCTTCCTTGCCCGAGACGTGCACGATCAGGATCGGCACGTCGACCAGCTCTGACAGTGCGATCGCGCGATGCGTCGCTTCGCGCTCGACCAGCATCGGCCGTGAAGTCGCATGGTACTTCGGCGCGGTCAATCCGGCGTCTTCCAGTTGCTCCGTGAGCCATGCGATGCAGTCGGCGTTTTCAGCATGAATCATCACCATCGCGCCCTCGCGCCGCGCGATGGCCAGCACGTCGATGATCTGCCTGTCATTGAGCTTGAGATCGTCGTAGGTCATGTAGATCTTGAAGGAGGTGTAGCCTTCGCTGATCAGTTGCGGCAACTCTTCCTTCAGGACTTTCTCGGTCGGGTCGCTGACGATCATGTGGAAGGCGTAGTCGATCACCGCCTTGCCCTCAGCGCGGCGATGATAGTCCTCCACCGCGGCGCGCAGCGACTGGCCCTTGGCCTGTGCAGCAAACGGAATCACCGTCGTGGTGCCGCCGCACGCCGCCGAGATCGTGCCACTGCGGAAATCGTCCGCCATCTCCAAGCCCTCTTCCATCGGCTGGTCGAGATGGCAATGGCTGTCGACGCCGCCCGGCAGCACCAGCTTGCCGACGGCATCGATCTCGCGTTTGCCGGACGCAAGATTGCGCCCCATCGCCACGACCTTGCCGCCGGCGATGCCGACATCGCACTGCATGATGTCGGATGCGGTAGCGACGGTGCCGTTGCGGATTACCAGATCAAAATCTTCCATGTCGCGGCCGTCCTTACGCGACGTCACGGAACAGGCTGCCCCAGCTGCGGATGCGCGACGGATCCGATCCGGCCTGCCTGAGCGACTTCCATACCACGGTGGAAATCGTGTCGTAGATCGGAATGCCGACCTCGCGCTCCAGCTCTTCCACCAGCGGCGCGCCGCGCAGGTTGGTGCAGAAGATGGTGATGGCTTGCGGCTTTGCCTTGGCGACCTCGCGCACCATGGCGCGCAACTCGTCGGCGCCGACTTCGGAGAACGAGAAATTGTCCTGCTTGCGCAGATGGCGCTCGGCGACGCACTCCATGCCGGAGGCGGCATAGTTCCTGATGATCGCGGCCTGGACGTCGTCGAGGTAAGGCGTCACCAGGCCGAAGCGCTTGACGCCGGTGATGTCGAAAATCTCGTTCAATGCCAATACCGACGTGCATGCGGGAATGCCGGTCGCTTCGGTGATGCGGCGGCACAGGCGTTCGTCGGCGTCGAAGCCGAGCCAGCCCGACGAGGTGCCGTTCCAGCCTATGCTCTGCACCTTGGCGTGCGCCAGCAACTCGGCGGCGCGCAGGATCTCGCTGTCGTCGAATTGCGCCAGCGCCTGGTTCGACAAGGCGATCTCGGTCACGCGGAAGCGGCCGAAGTGGGCGCTGGCCTCGGGAATGTCGGCGATCATTGCGGTGGTGACCGGCTCCAGCGTGGTGTTGGAGGACGGCGTCAGCATGCCGAGCAGGGTGCGTTGAGTCATGTTGGTTTCCTTGAAATCTATGCCGCCAGCTTGATGGCGTCGGCATGGGCCAGCGCGGATTCCTCGCGGATCAGGCTCAGCACATGGCGTTTGTATTGGTTGAATTCGGCGGTGGTGGTGTCGCGCGGCCGCGCCAGGTCGATGTCGATCAGGTCGCGGATGCGGCCCGGACGATGCGTCATGACGGCAACCTTGGTCGCCAGCACCAGCGCTTCGTCAACGCTGTGCGTGACGAACACGATCGTACCCTCATAACGCTGCCACAGCGTGACCAGCTCTTCCTGCATTTCCATCTTGGTCTGCGCATCGAGTGCGGCGAACGGCTCATCCATCAGGATCACTGACGGATTCTGCAACAGGGCGCGGGCGATGCCGACGCGCTGCGCCATGCCGCCGGAGAGCTCGGCCGGAAAGTGGTTTTCAAAGCCCTTGAGCTTGACCGTCTCGATGAACGGCTGAGCCGCGGCGCGGCGTTCGGCGGCGCTCTTTCCCTGTAGCTTGAGCGAGAATGCGATGTTGTCCCACACCGGCAGCCACGGCATCAGGTTAGCCTGCTGAAACACCATGCCGCGGTCGGCGCCGGGACCGGTGATCGGCTTGCCGTCGACGGTCACGCTGCCCGAGGTCGGATGTTCGAAGCCCGCGATCATGTTCAGCAGCGTCGACTTGCCGCAACCGGACGGACCCAGCAGGCAGAGGAATTCTTTCTTCTCCAGGCTCAGCGTGACGTTGTCGATGGCGAGCATATCGCCGCCGCTATTCTTGTCCTTGCGTTTTTTGTCCTTGAAGACCTTGACGATATTGTTGAGTTCGATGAATGCCATGCTGTTCTCCTTACGCTTTGCCCTGCACCGTCGCCACATGCTGCCAGCGCAGTACCGAATTCATGATCAATTTGAGGATCAGGTCGGCCAGGTAGCCGAGCAGGCCGATGCTGATCATGGCCGCAATCACCAGGTCGTAGCGCAGGAAATAATACGAATCCCACAGCGCGTAGCCGAGACCGCTCTTGACCGCCACCATCTCCGCCGTCACGGTCAGCATCCAGGCGCTGCCGATGCCGATGCGCAAGCCCGCGAAGATACTCGGCATCGCCGCCGGCAGGATCACGAAGCGCAATAACTGGCTTTGGTTGGCGCCGGCCATCGCCGCCGCGCGCAGCAGGTTGCGGTCGGAGGTTTTGACGCCGTGCACGGTGTTCATCAGGATGGGAAAGAACGCGCCGAGGAACACCAGGAAGATCGCCGGCTTGTTGGCGATGCCGAACCAGATGATCGCCAGCGGAATCCACGACACCGGCGGAATCGGACGCAGCATCTGCACCGTCGGTTCGATGGCGCGCTCGACCCAGCGCCACCAGCCGATCGCCACGCCCAGCGCGATGCCCGAAATCGCCGCGATCAGGTAACCCGCGGTGACCCGCATGCAGCTGGCCATGGCGTCGAAGATCCAGCGGCCGCTGCTATCCTGGGCCGCTTCGCTGTAGCCGAAGATCCAGTCCATCCATGTCGCGAACACGCGCGACGGCGCCGGCAACAAGGAGGCAGGAATCGCGCCCGAACGGGAAAACGCCTCCCAGAACAGCACCAGAAAAATCGGTACGGCGAATCGCCACTTCGCCTCCGACAAGGAGCGCATCAAACCATTCATTGTGATCACCTGCTTTCTATCCTGTTAAATCAGCATTGCGCCTGAATCAATAGCCCAGTTCGGACTTCGGCTTCTTCGTCACTTCCATCAGGAAGCTGTAGTCCATGTTCTTGTCGATCTGCGCCGAGACGTCGGTGGAGATGTACTTGAGGTCCTTCATCATGGCGCCGATGGCTTGTGTCTGTTGACGATACATCTTGAAGTCCGGATAGGAATTCTTCAGCGCTTCGGTGGCGACGGTCTTGTCCAGACCTGTGCCCTTGACGATGCTGGCAACCCAGGCGCCCTTGTCCTTTTGCAGGTTGTCGACCAGGCGCACCACGGCGGCGACGGTTTCCTTCACTTCGGCCGGATGTTCCTTGATCACGTCGGAACGAGTCACGATCAGGTTGGTCAGGCGGCCGGCCGCCTGCTTGTAGGGGAATGCAAAATGCTTGCCGACGCCGGTCATGCGGATCTGCGAAGCAAACGGCTCGACCGAGCAGATCAGCTCGACTTCGCCGCGCTGCAGGGCTGCGGCGTGATCGGAGGGATTCGGGATGTTGACGAATTGCACGTCCTTGTTCGGGTTGATGCCGTTCAGGGCCAGCTCGCCGCGCATGTGCAAGTCCTGCGCATTGCCGCGCGAGGCCGCAATGCGGAACGGCTTGCCCTGCGCCTTGTAGTCGGCGATCAGTTTCTTCAGGCCGGCCCAGTCGTCGGAGGCCAGCGCCGTATCCTTGCCGACCAGCATTTCAGAACCGCCGTTGACCTGCCCCGACACCGCCACCAGGTCAAAGCCCTTGTCGAGGCCGCTGACGAAGGACAGGTAAGTCACCTGCGCGATGTCCACGCTCTTGGACACCAGCGCGGTCAGGGCATCGCTGCCGGCGGTGAAGTTGATGCCTTCGATGTCCACATTCCTGGCCAGCTCAGGCACCAGCGCCATCGACATGCAATGCGCACACTTGGCGTAGGCCAGCTTGAATTTCGGTTTGGCCTGGGCTTGTGCCTGACCTGCGCCGGCGAAAGCCAGGCTCAAGGCCAGGCCGGCGGCCACGACGACGGTGCGCATGACGGACGAACGCGGCAGTTTTTCTTGTGCGCCGGATACTTGATGGTGCATGGTGACTCTCCCGTAAGTAATTCAAAGATTGAACTCATCAAAATAATGAGCATGGACTGCAATGCAAATTGTGACAATTTAAAATACTGATTGCGACAAACAATGCAATACCTGTGCCAGGACAATTTCAATCGGCTTTTACCGGGAAGAACAGATGAAATGGCGTGAATTCACTGCGGCGAGGCAGCAGAAGGCATCCATGCTGGTGCAAAAGAATGGAAATCGAACCAAACCGGTGCGACAAAATAATTTATAAATGTGGGGAAAGTTTTTAATAATTGTGACAATATATCTCCACAAAATATATCGTATCAGGACAACGCAATGACCAGCGCCACCAACACCGCCGCCATCAAACCCGGCCGCAAGAAGACCGCAGGCAAACCGGACAAGAGCGCCGACAACAGCCCCTTGCCCGCCCAGGCCGTGAGTGCGCGGCCGATGGCCGGCGACGTCATCTATGAGCGCATCCTCACCTCGATCATGGAACATCGGCTTACGCCAGGCACCAAGCTGGTGGAAGAAAAGCTGGCCGGCATCTTCAACGTCAACCGTACGCGCGTGCGCGAAGTGCTGGCGCGCCTGAGCCATGAAGGCCTGATCACGACGATTCCGAATCGCGGCGCCTTCATCGCCAGCCCGACGCCTAGCGAAGCGCGCGCAATCTTTTCGGCGCGCCGCCTGATCGAGCCGGCGCTGCTGCGCCATCTGTGCGAACACACCAGGCCTGAACACATCGCCCAGTTGCGCGCCCACGTCGCACAGGAGGCCCAGGCGCGCGAAGCCAACGACCGCCGCGCCATCATCCGGCTGTCGGGCGAGTTCCACATCCGCATCGCCGACATGGTCGAGAATCCGGTCATGAGCAAGATGATGCGTGAACTGGCGTCGCTGACCTGCCTGATCATCGTGCTGTACGACTCCCCCACCGTGCCGGCCTGCACCCACGATGAACACGGCGACATCATCGATGCCATCGCCGCCGGCAAGGTGGAAAAGGCGGTAGCGGCGATGATCGAACACCTGAACCACATCGAGGCGGTGCTGGACATGTCGACCCCGCCGGCCGAAGATGAAGACTTGGAAGCGGTGCTGAGCGCGATGTAAATACGGAGTTTTTACGGCACGTTTATCCGCGCGGCACAAAGTTTTATAAGAATTAGACGCCGCATTTCCTATCTTGTAGTCCACATCAACCTGACTTGTGGAGTACAAGAAATGACATCCCGATTTGCGCCGTTCCGCTTCCTCTCCGTCGCACTGGCCGTGGCAGCCTCGCTGCATGCGCTGCCCGGTATCGCTGCTGAGAGCAACGATACCGCGGCTCCGGCTTTCACCGCCACCGCCAACATCGGCCTCTACAGCCAGTACGTTTTCCGCGGCCTGACGCAGACCAATGAAAAACCTGCCGTACAAGGCGGCTTCGATCTCTCGCACGAGAGCGGCCTGTACGCCGGCATCTGGGCGTCCAACATCAGCTGGATCAGCGACGCCACTCCCGGCGCATCGGCCAGCCTGGAAGCCGACATCTATGGCGGCTTCAAGTATGGGTTCAATGACACCCTGACCGGCGATGCCGGCTTCCTTCACTACGCCTATCCTGGCAGCTTCCCGAATGGCTTCACCAAAGCCGACACCAACGAACTGTATCTCGGCCTCGACGCCAAGTGGATCACGCTGCGCTATTCCTACGCCGTCGGCAATACCTTCGGCAGCGCCGACACGCGCGGCTCCAGCTACGCCGACCTGGCGCTGACGCACGAACTGGTTGCCGGCATCAACGGTGTCGCCCATGTCGGCCATCAGCGCTATACCGGCCCCAACTCTTCCAACCTGTCGTACACCGACTGGAAGCTGGGCCTGAACCGCGACTTCTCCGGCTACGTGCTGGCCGCCTACTACACCGGCACCAACGCCAAGGACGCAGGCTACACGGTCAAGGGCAAGAACCTCGGCCGCGACCAGCTGGTGCTGTCGGTGTCGCGCACCTTCTGAGGCCGGCATGGACGGGAAAATGACAATGGCGTGGTGCGTATTGGCCGTGAGTTCGGCGTTGGTGCCTGCTGCGCACGCGGTGGTGCCCTACCGTTCGCCGGAAGACTACGGCCCGTCCATCGAAGCACGGAAACAATTGCCGGCATGCCGGCGCGCCGCCATGGAAGCCATGGCTGGCGCCGGCAAGATTGAAAGCCAAAGTTTCGTGCAGCGCAACGAGGCGGAGTATTTCCGCTTCGTCATGCGCAACGGCAGCAAGGAAATATTGATCATCTGCGACGGCCATGCCGGCACGATCCGCCGCCAGATTGACATCTGGGGGGATCTTTAGGTTTGCCAGCTAGGATTCCGTTTCGGCGAGCTTGAAGAAGGCGATCGACTTGTTCAGCTTCCCGGCCTGCGCGCTCATCTCTTCGGCGGTTGCCACCAGTACTCCGAACCGGCGGCATTCTGTTGCACCGTCATGCTCAGTTGCACCACGGCGGAATTGAGCTGCATCAGGCCGGTTCTGCGTTGACGACGCGGTAGCCGACACCGATTTCGGTGACGATGTGCTTGGGCTGCGCAGGGTCGTCTTCCAGCTTCTGGCGCAGGCGCTGCATGTAGATGCGCAGGTAGTGATGATCTTCGGTATGCGACGGCCCCCAGCCTGCCGCCAGCAAAGTGCGGTGGGTTATCACGCGGCCGGCGTCGCGCAGCAGCGTGGCGATCAGGCGATGTTCGATCTGGGTCAGGTGCACCGCCTCCCCGCCCTTGCTCGCCGTACGCGCCGGCAGATCAATCAGCAGATCGCCGAGGCGGAAACGTCCGGTGGCCGCGCTGGCCTGGCTGCGTCGACGCAGTTGCGCACGAATGCGCGCCAGCAATTCCGGGACGCCGAAGGGCTTGGTCAGATAGTCATCGGCGCCGGCGTCGAGCGCGGCGACTTTTTCCGCCTCTTGCGTGCGTGCCGACAGGATCACGATAGGCACGTCGCTCCACGAGCGGATGTCGGCGATGACCTGCTTGCCGTCCTGGTCGGGCAGGCCGAGATCGACGATGACCAGATCCGGTTTGCGCGTGCCGGCTTCCACCATACCTTCACGTGCGGTGCGCGCCTCGTGCACGATGAAACCTTCCTGTTCCAGGGCGCTGCGTACCAGCTTGCGGATGTGGGCGTCGTCCTCGACGAAAACAATATTGCCTGCGTGATCCAGCATAGCGTTATTCCTCTTCCGGCAACGCCGGCGGTTTGTCCAGCGGCAAGGTGAAACAGACGCGCGCGCCGCGGCCAGCGTCGCCCTGAAGCGCGCGTATCGTGCCGCCGTGCGCATCGACAATCGCGCGGCAAATCGCCAGCCCCAGGCCGACGCCGGGCGTGCTCGACTCCGTATCGCCGCGGGTGAATTTTTCAAACGCGCGCTCTTCCATGCCTTCCGGGAAACCCGGACCACGGTCGATCACGCTGATTTCCATCATGCCGGCATTCGCCTTCGCTTCCACCGCAATGACCTCGCCGGCCGGCGCATATTTGACGGCGTTCTCGATCAGGTTGGCGAAGACGCGTTCAATCAGCACGGCGTCGAAACGCACCAGCGGCAAATCGGCCGGCAGGTGCGTCTCCACCCGGCGCTCGCCGAGCGTCTTGTTCAACAGTCTCAACGCGGTGCCGACCACTTCCTCGATCGAATTCCATTGGCGATTGAGCGTGATGCCGCCGGATTGCAGGCGCGCCATGTCGAGCAGGTTTTCCACCAGGCCCGACATGCGTTGCGACTGCTCGCTGATGGTGACGGCCATCTCACGCTCGTCGGCGCCCAGCGACGGCTGCCGCGCCAGCGCTTCGGCGCTGCCCACCAGCGAAGTCAGCGGCGTGCGCAAATCGTGCGAAATTGCCGACAGCAGCGAATTGCGCAGGCGCTCCGACTCCATCGTCACCAGCGCATCCTGCGCCACCTCGGCATAATGCAGGCGCTCGATGGCCATGGCGATCTGCGAGCAGAATATCTCCAGCATCTGGCGGTTCTCGGGCAAAGCCAGCTGGAGCGGGTCCTCGGCCACGAACGCCAGCACGCCGCGGGTGCGCATGGTGGCGTTCAGCGGCAGGTACAGCGCCTGCGCCGCCGGCAAGGTGGCCGTGCCGCGGCCCGCCGCCTGATCGTTGTCGTAGACCCATTGCGCCACGCCCAGGTCGACATCCTGCAGGGCATGCGCATCGTGTTCTTCCGGTGCGGCCACGCGCACGCTCTCGCCACTGTCCGGCAAACAGAACGCCGTCTTTGCGCCGAACACTGCGCCGAGATGGCGGCGGCCGATTTCCAGGATCTGCTCCAGCGTCAGCACCGCAGCCAGTTCCTTGCCGAGCATGTAAAGATTGCCGGCGCGCGCTTCGCGCAGCATGGCGACGTTGGCCTGATGGCGCATCCGGGACGCCAGCGAACTGATGAACAGCGACACCGCCAGCATCACCAGCAAAGTAATCAGATACTGTGCGTCCGAGACGCTGATGGAAAAACGCGGTGCGACAAAAAAGAAGTCGAAGGCCAGCACGCTCATGATCGACGCCAGCGCCGACGCCGAGCGCCCGTAGCGCACCGCGACGATCATCACGCCGACCAGGTACAGCATGATCACGTTGGCCGGATGCAGATACGCTATCAACCACCACGCCAGCGCCGTGGTCGCGGCGCAGCTGACGGTCGCCCACAGATAGCCGCGGCGGCGGCGCAGGCTGCTGCTGCCGTCGCGCGCTTCTTCGGTCTGAGGCCTGGCGCTGAGCTCGCGTCCCGACTCCACCCGGCGCGCAACGATATAGACGTCGATATCCTGTCCGGTTGCGGCGATGCGTTCGGCCAGATTCTTGCGCCACCATCGTTTCCAATGCGTCCAGCCGCCGCTCTGCGATTGACCGATCACCAGTTTCCCGGCGTTGCGGCTGCGCGCGAACTGCACCAGCGCCTGCGCCACGTCTTCGCCGGTGATACTGGCGGTTTCCGCGCCCAGCGATTGCGCCAGCTTTAGATTCCTGAGTATGCGTTCACGCCCGGCCAGCGTCACGCGCGGCCAGCTCGGCGCATCCACATGCACCGCCAGCCAGTCGGCCTGCAGTTTGGCCGCCAGCCGCGCAGCGGCGCGCACCAGCTGGTCTTCGTCGGCGCGCGCACCGAGGGCGACCACGATGCGCTCCTTGGTCTGCCACAACTGCACGATGGAGCGATCGGCGCGGTACTCGCGCATGTCGGCGTCGACGCGATCGGCGGTGCGGCGCAGAGCGATTTCGCGCAGCGCCAGCAGATTGCCCTTGCGGAAGAAATTGCGCCCGGCCTTCTCGGCCTGTTGCGGCAGGTAGACCTTGCCCTCTTTGAGGCGCTGCAGCAGTTCGTCGGGCGGCAGATCCACCAGCGTGACGTCGTCGGCCTCGTCGAAGACGTGATCGGGAATCGTCTCGTGCACGCGGATGCCGGTGATCTGACCGACCACGTCGTTGAGGCTTTCAATGTGCTGGACGTTGACGGTGGTGTAGACGTGGATGCCGGCGTGCAGCAGTTCTTCAATGTCTTGCCAGCGTTTGGCGTGGCGCGAACCGGGCACATTGGAGTGTGCCAGCTCGTCAACCAGGATGACGGTCGGTTTGCGTTCGAGCGCGGCGTCGAGGTCGAACTCGTGGAGCGTACGGTCGCGGTATTGAGTGCTGCGCAGCGGCAGGCGTTCGATGCCTTCGAGCATGGCTTCGGTATCGGCGCGGCCGTGGGTCTCGACGATGCCGGCGAGCACGGTCTCGCCCGGCGCAGCGTGCTCCTGCAAGTTTCTGGCGGCGGCCAGCATGGCGTAGGTTTTGCCCACGCCGGCGGAAGACCCGAAGAAAATCTTGAGCCGGCCACGCGCCTGACGGTCTTCGTCGCGCATGACGCGGTCGAGGAGGTCGTCGGGGTTGGGGCGGGTGGGCATGGTGGGGGTATTGTAGTTGGAAATGGGCTTTTTTAGCGGGTTGGGCTGGTGTGGTCGTGTGCTGTGTTTTGTTCCGGCTTCGGTTTGTCGGTAGCTTCTGTGGTTTGTTCTTCGGACGACCTTGCCGGGGGTAGCCCGGCGGCTACTCACTTTTCTTGTCTCGCCAAGAAAAGTAAGCAAAAGAAGCGACCGCTGGTTCGTAGCCCCCTGCGGGGGTTCCCG
>Ga0308165_1000697_pt1 | contig 55154 bp, 51 predicted proteins | sample PhyWR2_FD_201032 | JGI IMG/M metagenome (GOLD analysis project Ga0308165, IMG submission 201032) | Phyllosphere microbial communities from UC Gill Tract Community Farm, Albany, California, United States - DLSLW.R2 | ecosystem: Host-associated > Plants > Phyllosphere > Unclassified | place: USA... | reverse complement strand
ACAGGACAGTGAAACGACTTTGCGCCGATGATAGTGCGGGTTCCCGTGTGAAAGTAGGTCATTGTCAGGCTCTTACAGCAAGCAAACCCCCAGCGCCCCAAAGGCCTGGGGGTTTTGTTTTTTCCGGATGAATCACCGGACTTCCATGAAGACAAAAAAAGAGAGCGCTGCGCGCTCTCTTTTTCGTTCTGGCTTAGGTGTGATCTGGGTGGTCTCACCTTGATGCGCTGGACTGCGGTCGACGGCCAAGGAAGATTGCGTGTTTTATCTCCGTTGCTGCCCGCGATTCTGCTCGGCATTCACCAGCACGGTGGCGGCTATCGGCAATGGCTGCAGCTGGCTCACCTGCCAGAGCCGCAAGTTCGCCAATAGCGGTATCAAGCCACTACGGGCGCAGCAGACGCTGCGCTCTCGCGCAACAAGCGACTTATGGCATGGGGGCCGCGCGTTGCCAATGGCTGGACTGGCGAGCCAACTGCACGGTGCCGGCAAGCCACTGATGTTCACGGGCAGCATGCTGGACATGCGTTGTCTGCCGCAGGTCATCGACGTTTTCAGGCAACATCTTCCACTCAACTGATAGCTTTATGCTATCGATATATATAATTCAATCCAGATTAATTATTGCATTGTGTGTGCAACGGTTTTTCCTGCGTGGCGCGGCCATGGATTCTTGAATTCAGGCATGTACGCCTCGGCCCTGGTCTCGAGGAAATCCTGTTTGCATTTTATTGACCATGAATCATCTCCATTCTTCCAAGACAAGCCCCTTCGTGATTGCTGTCTGCGGCTTGTTCCTGGTGGCTGCTGGCAGCACGCTGGCCGGGCAAACCAAAAGCAGCATGAAGGCAGGCGAAAGTACCAAGAAGAATAGAAGTAATAAAGCCGAGAAGAACATAGAGCTCATCCCTTTTCAACCCGTCCTGAAATTACCGATTTCGCCGGCGTTGCCGGGAGATGACGATTCAACAACGCTCTCTCTTTCCCACTTCCTGGAAGAACCCAACCCCAGTCCTGGGCAATCGAGTCGAGTGGAGAAAGCGTTGCACTCCCCCGGGCATCTGAGCCAGGGAGCTTCTGTTGATATCGTCCAGGCCGAGAAAAAACCGAACGTACAACTTCATCACGAATTGGCGCCCCTCGCCAACCCACCATCTGCAATGATGGATGCGGCCTCGGCCGATGTGGTGGATCAGGTCATGGGCCGGCGGGTCGCACCTGCAGAGCCCACGGCTGTGCCTGCGCCCGTCATGGAGCGACATGCTGCGACTCCCGCCTCGGTGACGTTGCAAACCGGGGCGTTGCAGGTAGTGCCGGTCAACATTCTGGATGAGCCTGATGGGTTTTGGCCCGAAGTGCCGGCGCAGTGGCTGGCACTCATTGCTGGCAACGAATCACCCTCTGCCGCCGCTGCCAAAACGCCACCGCTGACGCCATTGCCGGTGGAGAATCCGCCCGTTGCGCCACTGCAGGCAGAAACCTTGCCTGTGGTATCCCCCACCATCGCACATCAGCCGGTGGCACCCATGCCGCTGCCAAGCCCAGCTGTGCTGTGCGTGCTGGCAATAGATCTGCCTGCTTCCTTGATGCCAACAGTGGCTTCGCCCGCGGCGCCAGCACCCGTGGCCGCGCCACCCATTGCGGAGTCGGCACTGCCACCTGTTGTGGAGTTGGCTGCGGCAGCGCCCCCTGTAGTGCTATTGCCAGCGGTCGCTCAACCTCTTGCACCCGCGTCCCCTACCATGTCACCCGTCGTGAAGCCCGTGGTGGCAGCACAGCCCGTCGAATCTGTGCCTCCTCCCGCTCCCGATCTCCCTCGATTGCCAGTTGTCGCGCCCTTACTTGCCAGTGTTGCCGCAACACTGCCGGAGGTCGCGGCAGCTGCGCCGCCGATCAGCCCCACTTCAGTGCTGCAGCAATCACCAGCGCAGCCCGTGGTGCAGAGGGTTGCGGTCGCCCCAATGGTTGCACCCCTACCGGCGGTCAGTGCGCCTCCTGCGGCCGCTCCCGCTCCCATCCCGTCTATCAAGCCAGTGCCTGTAGCCGCGCAGCATGTGGCGCAGCCGGCGGTGGCAACTCCGCACGCCACGCCTTTGCCGCTGGTCTTTCAAGTCGTCATGCCGGTGGTCACCGCCACTTCATCTCCTCAGCAACCACCGGTAATAGCGCAGCCCGTTGCGCGCATGGCGGCGGCGATTCCTGCTGCTGCACCACTGCCGTTGGCGACGCGACCTGCAGCGCCATCGCCGGTGTTGGTTCAGGCCGTTGTGCCGACTGCTGCTCCATCCCGCCCGCCATCGCCAGTGGCAGCGCAGCCCGCCGCGCATACAGCTGCAACTCCACCTGCTGCACCATTGCCGGTGGTCACTCAGCCCCTTGCACCCGTGGCGGCCTCCACGCCAGCGCTACAGCCATTGCCTGCGGCAGCGCCGCCGGTTGCGCGTGTGACCGTTGCAAGCCCAGCGGTCACACCGCTGCCGGTGTTCACTCCATCCGTTGCGCGGCCATCCACTCCTCGTCCATCGACCGCTGCCTTGCCCATGGCAAACCAGCCTGCGGCACGGATGTCCACCCCAGGTACCCCTGTTGCTCAAGCCTGCGCGGCAGCTCAGCTTGTTGCCCCCGTCCCCATGGAGCCGCAGCCTGCGGTGATTCGGCCAACTGCAGCCGAACTCCAGGCGGTGCGGTTGAAGCCGTTGCGGGCTCAGCCGCGCCCAGCCATTGAGGCTGCGTCCGTGGTGCCGTTGGCTGACCCAGCTGACCCAGCTGACCCGGTTGAGCCAGTTGCCTTGGCACCTGCTGCGCAGCAAACCCCTGCATATCACCCTGCTGCCGCGCGCGAAGTGGATAAGGCGGCTGAGACAGATAAGGAGGATGTACCTGCAGCCGCTGCGCAGGCGGTGGATCGTGGCATCGTGGACCAGGCACTACCGCCGCCCGGCCAAAGCGCGCAACCATCCTATCGCGCAGAAATGTCGCTTGTATCGGCGCTGCCGGCCCAATTGCTTCAGAGCGATCTGGCCATGCTGGGTGACCTGCACAAACGCATGGGCGATGGCGACGGCACCGCGGGCAATGAGCGCCGCGCCTGGGGCCGGATGCTGCGCGCCGATGCCAGCATGCGTCAAGCCGGCACCGTGGCCCCGCAAACAACGGGCCACCTCAATGGCTTTCAGGTCGGTCACGACCTGCATGCCGACCAAAGCTTCAAGGTGGGTCTGTATGTCGGCCAGCTCGAAGGCCATATGCGCGTCGATGGCATAGTCCGCGGTACAGAGCGCGGTCGCGCCGGCTGCAACCGCCTGCAGAACCGCTATCTCGGCGCCTATGGCACGTGGCAGGATGCCGCGGGTCCGTATGTGGATACCGTGCTGCAGCGAGCGGCGTACCGCAGCCAAATGCACACCGACCACAACCGCCACGCGACCGTCAAGGGCAATGGCTGGCTGGCTTCGTTGGAAGTAGGCAAGGCTCATGCCATCAATAGCCAGTGGCATATGGAGCCGCAGGCCCAGCTCATCTATCGTCGGGTCACTCTGGACGATACGCTACTGGACCAAGCGCAGGTAACACACCAGACGCAAGGCGGCTGGACACTGCGTCTGGGCATGCGTATCAAAGCCCGTCTCACGACCACGGTCGGCGTGTTGCAGCCCTATGGCCGGTTCAACGTCTACAGAGGCAACCGTAGCGTGGACACGGCCCGCTTCATCACTTCCGGCACCTCCACCGAGATCCGCAGCCATGGGTCTTGCAAGACGACCGAGCTGGCCACAGGCGGTACATTGCAGCTGGACCCGCTGACCAGCCTTTACGGCGAACTGGGACAACGCCGGGCACAGGGCGCAGATGCACGCATGAAGGGCACGGTGCAGGCTTCGGCAGGGCTCAAGCGATATTGGTGAGCACTGGCGCGTACTCCCGGGACGCAGTGCTCAACGCAATACAGACGGCGGTGGAGACAAGCAGGCGCCGTTGACGAAAACCTTGAGCTCGCCCTGGGTGAAATGCGTCCACTCCTCGTTCTTGGTCAAGGGCGCGGTGACAATGATCGCTACCTTGTCATTGGGCGTGGTTTCATGCGCGAAATCGACGCTCAGATCCTCGTCCGCCAGATGGGCCTGGGGAAACGGATGGCGGCGCTCGGTGTAGCACAGCGCGGTGGTTGCATGGGCCCACAGCGCCTCCCCGTTGGACAGCAGGAAATTGAAGGTGCCGTGCGGCGCAATGCGCGCCGCCAGTTCGCGCAGCGTATGGGTCAGTTCCTCGATGCTGGGCAGGGCCGCGTGCGATTTCCAGAGCTCCTGCATGATCCAGCAAAAGGCGCGCTCGCTGTCGGTATCGCCGATCGGGCGGTAGTGGGTGTGCAGCTTGGGTGCGTATTGCTTGAGGTCGCCATTGTGCGCAAACACCCAGTTGCGCCCCCAGAGCTCGCGCACGAACGGGTGGCAGTTCTGCAGGCTGGTCACGCCCTGGGTGGCCTTGCGGATATGGGCAATGACATTGCAGCTCTTGATCGGGTATTCGCGAATCAGTTGCGCCACGGGCGAGGTGACGGCGCGTTGGTGATCCACAAAGTGGCGCAGCCCCTTTTCCTCGAAGAACGCAATGCCCCAGCCATCGGTGTGATCGCCGGTATTGCCCGCGCGTTGCGCAAAGCCACTGAAGCTGAAGCGCACGTCAGTCGGGGTATTGCAATTCATTCCGAGAAGCTGGCACATGATGAAGTCGGGAAAACTGGAAAAAAGGCTGGGTAAGCCTATAGCCTACCTTCCGCAGCGCCTTCTGTGCGCAAAAAGCCCGCAAGGGGCAAAGATAGTGAACGAAAGAGGGGGAGCCAAGACCTTGTTACCACTGCTGGTCGGGGCGAGGCCTGCCCGGGCGTTGCACCAAGGCGGCGTTGGTCCCTGCCACTGGAACCAACGCATGAAGGCCGAGCGGGTCGCGCGAGCCCTGGCTTCGGCGTTTGCCGGCGGTGGCCGGAAATGCGCACCGCCAATTTACTGCCAGGCTTACCAGCTGAAGCTCGCTCCAATGCGCGCGCTGGCCGATGACCTGCCCGATGTCGTTGCGGCCACGCCCGCGGACACCATGGTGCGGCGGGTCTCGGTGCGCGTGACCAGACGGTTGAAGCTGAAACCCATCGCAGTCTGTCCGTTGTAGCTTGCCACACCGCCGGTCACGGCACTCTTGGCTTGCGGCGCAAACGATACCGGCTGGCTCAAGGCCAGCGCCATTGCCACGCCGCCGGACAGCTTCTTTTCGACCGCGTTGATTTTCTGATCGAGGCGCTGAACAGCGTTTTCAATGCCATCGATTCGCCCATGCAGCGGCGCAACTGCGGCATCGACCACACCCTGGACCTGGCCCACATTGGCGGCGTCATGCGGTGCCATGCCATCGGCCACACCTGAAATCACCACGGCTTCCCCGGTCTGGGAGCTCATGAATGTGACGCCATCGTCGTCCACCACCATGTTCGTCGAGTGCGCGCCGCCAGAAACGATGACCTTGTCTTCCGTGACCAGTACGCCATGCGTATTGCCAAGCTGGTTGGTCAGAACCAAGGATTCTTGTGGCTCCGATGCCGATCCTTCATGTGTGAGAAAGCTGTTGTAGGTGCCAACTATTACATGCTGATGCTTTGTTTGAGAAGCTTGCGGTGAAATCGAGAGAGCGGCTGAAATAGGCGTGACAGTTTTCGAGGCAACCAAAGGCGAAGCAACTGCAGACGAAACTGCCAAGTGATCTGGATTTTGAGTCACCACTGCTGGTTTTGTTGATTTCGACAGATTCTCGGTGTGGTTATTGTTTCCTCCTGCACTGAATCTATCGCGCGCTCGCTCTCTTGCGGCGAGGTCAAATGAAGCCATGCCTATAAAGGACTGCTTTGAGCCAGGCTGCTGAGGAATGGGTGCATTTGCTGCCGAGGTTACTCCCTTGCTTTTTTCCATTGCTGCAAGCGCATCTTTGAATGTTGCTGATTGTTGTCTTTCGGCTTTTACTGTAGTTTGTGGGGTCTCGGTTTTTTGTTTGCGCAGCTTTTCATTTTGTAGGTGGGCAGCTCTTCTGTTTGCAACGCGGCCGATATTTTCTGCATATAGTTTCGCTGCTTTTATTTGGTCTTCGGCAGCGTTCACGTTTTTTACGTGAACATTGACTTTTTGATAATTTGGAATATCGCTCAAGTAATTTGGGTCTTTCTTTGTTTTTATATCGAAAAGATTGGTTTCTGCATCTGTGATCCGAGCGTTTGCGTCTTTTTGTAGTTTTTGTATTTCTCTGCTGGCTTGAATTTCATTCATCACGTTGATGTATTCATAAGCCTTGAAATCAAATTCTGTCGCGACAGAGGCCATTGGCGAAATAATAAAAATGGTGCCTATGGCAACTTCCAATAAGGCCTTTTTAGAAATGAAGTGTCGATGGTTTTTCATGATGTATTCCTATGAATAGATTTATGCAAAATTTTCATCACTAACACCATGGGGTGTATCGGCCTCCAGCCGCCAGCGAATCAAGCGGAGATCGGGCAGCACCGTATCAATGTGTGTCAGACTTCGGTAGTTTAATTCAATCCAATTAAACTTGTCTATAGCCAATAGCTATAATTGGTCGGTGTCGTGTGGGAGCGGAGGAGCAGGCGATGTTCGCTGCCAAGTTGTCCAAGGCCGCACTGGCCGTTCGACGGCGCTGGAGCGCGGCGAGATTGGCAGCCACTGCCACCGCGGTGATTCCCGCTGGCAACGCTGGGAGAAAGCTCATGGCTCTGCATGGGGTGCCGGCAATGCCACCGAGCGATCGTTCACTTTGCAACTGGTCCAACATATGCTGTCCGGACAGCAATCGTCTCGGCCAGCCAGGACCAGGTCACTGCGGCGTCAGCGCTCTGTGCGTCGCGGCGGTTTGAAGGACGCCGGCTATCTGTCCCCCGGCTTGAACGGCGATGTCAGCCAGAGATGGACAGGGACCCCAGGCGCCTTCTGTACAGGGTGAAGGCGCAGGAGAAAGAAAATAGCCGCTCATTGCGCTGGTGGTCGAACTCAGCGGCGCGCTCCATGCGCGGAAGATGTGCAGAGCGGGGATACATCCGGTCCAAAGCAGACCGGTAGCGCCAACAACTTGGCGCACAAGTCACCGCAAGGGCTGCGATGGCGCCGCCGCAGCGCAGCGGCGGGGTGGACGCCTATGGCATTGCACCAAGGCGTCGCGGAGGATCAGCTGCGCTCAGACCAGAGCACGCCACCTGTGGACCAGTTTTCGCGCTTCACATCGGTGATCAGGATATCGACCGATTCGGGCGAGCCGCCGAGGACTTCGACGCTGACGCGGGTGATTTCCGCGACCAGCTTTTTCTTCTGTTCGATGGTGCGGCCTTCCATCATTTCAATGTGGTAGGTGGGCATGACAACTCCTGGGAAAAATAAACATCATATCGGTGGCGGCGCAAGTGCCGCGCAGGCCGGGCAGAGGCAGGACTGATTGCGCGCGCTGTCCGGAATCTGCGCCAGCGCGGCCGGCGCGATGCTAGCGCTCATGCACCAGCATTCCTCGGGCGGCAGGGCCGCGCTGACCGCGCATTGGTTGCTGCGCCCGCACAGGGGGCAGCGGGTGGGATCGATGGGCGCGGCGGGGTGGGGCATGCGGGCAGTTTAGGGTGCGGACCGATGCCATGCCGCGCGACGCGAATTTGCGGGCAGACCGTTCATCCTTCGGCACAGCTCAGGACGAACGGTTTTGCGTCCGGCCGGGCCGCGCCAGGCCGGGCCGCGTCAGGCCGAGCCGCGTCAGGCCGAGCCGCTCAGGCCGCGGCCTTGACCTTCTGACGCCAGGCGTGCAGCAGGGGCTCGGTATAGCCCGAAGGCTGGGCCAATCCCTTGAACACCAGGTCGCAGGCGGCGCGGTAGGCATAGGACGTGTCAAAGTGGCCGGCCATGGGGCGGTACAGCGGGTCGCCGGCGTTTTGCTGGTCGACGACGGCGGCCATGCGCTCCAGCGTGGCACGCACCTGGGCTTCGCTCACCACGCCATGCAGCAGCCAGTTGGCGATGTGCTGGCTGGAGATGCGCAGCGTGGCGCGGTCTTCCATCAGGCCGACGTTGTGGATGTCGAGCACCTTGGAGCAGCCCACACCCTGGTCGACCCAGCGCACGACGTAGCCGAGGATGCCCTGCACGTTGTTGTCGAGTTCCTGCTGCTTTTCGGCATCGGACCACTTGGCTTCGGCGACCACGGGCACCTGCAGCAGGCCGGCCAGCAGGTTGTCGCGCTCGGCGTCGGCATCGGTCTTTTCGAGCTGGGCCTGGATTTCGGCGACATCCACCTGCTGGTAGTGCAGCGCATGCAGCGTGGCGGCCGTGGGCGAGGGCACCCAGGCGGTGTTGGCGCCGGCCTTGGGATGGGCGATCTTCTGCGCCAGCATGTCGGCCATCAGGTCGGGCATGGCCCACATGCCCTTGCCGATCTGGGCGCGGCCGCGCAGTCCCATCCCCAGGCCGACCAGCACATTGCTGCGCTCATAGGCTGGCAGCCAGGCGCTGGTCTTCATTTCGGCCTTGCGCACCATGGCTCCGGCCCGCATGGCGGTGTGCATTTCGTCGCCCGTGCGGTCCAGGAAACCAGTGTTGATGAAGGCCACGCGCGCGGCGGCAGCGGCAATGCAGGCCTTGAGGTTGACGCTGGTGCGGCGCTCTTCGTCCATGATGCCCAGCTTGACGGTGTTGGCCGCCAGGCCCAGCACCTGCTCGACGCGGCCAAACAGCTCGTCGGCAAACGCCACCTCGGCCGGGCCGTGCATCTTGGGCTTGACGATGTAGACCGAGCCTTCGCGGCTGTTGCGTATGCCGGGCGTGCCCAGGCCCTGGAGGTCGTGCAGTGCAATTGCCGTGGTGACCATGGCGTCCAGGATGCCTTCGGGGATTTCCTTGCCCTCGGCGCCCCAGAGGATGGCCGGATTGGTCATCAGGTGGCCGACATTGCGCAGGAACATCAGCGAGCGGCCATGCAGCTTGAGCGGCTGGCCGTCGGCGCCGGTGTACTCGCGGTCGGGGTTCAGGCCGCGGGTGACCGTCTTGCCGCCCTTGTCGAAGGATTCGGTCAGCGTGCCCTTGAGGATGCCCAGCCAGTTGCGGTAGCCCAGCACCTTGTCTTCGGCGTCGACGGCGGCAATCGAGTCTTCGAGATCGAGAATCGTCGACAGCGCGGCTTCGAGCACCAGATCGCTGACGCCGGCAGCGTCGGTCTTGCCTATGGGCGTGCTGCGGTCGATGCGGATATCGAGGTGCGAGCCATTGTTCTTCAGCAGCACCGAGGAGGGCGCTTCGGCGCTGCCCTGGTAGCCGACGAACTTCGATGGGTCCTGCAGTCCCGTGGTCAATCCGCCTTCGAGCGTGACGCTCAGATGGCCATCGATGACGGCGTACTGCGTGGCTTTCAAATGCGAGCCCGTGGCCAGCGGCGCGGACTGGTCAAGCACATTGCGTGCAAAGGCAATGACCTTGGCGCCGCGCACGGGGTTGTAGCCCTGGCCTTTTTCGGCGCCATCGGCTTCGCTGATCACGTCGGTGCCGTACAGCGCGTCATACAGCGAGCCCCAGCGGGCGTTGGCGGCGTTGAGCGCATAGCGTGCGTTCAGGATGGGCACCACCAGCTGGGCGCCGGCCTGGGTCGCCAGCTCGGCATCGACCCCGGTGGTCGTGGCCTGCACGTTCTGCGGCGGCTCGACCAGATAGCCGATGCGGCTCAGGAAGGCACGGTAGCCGGCCATGTCGGTGATCGGGCCGGGATGGGCCTGGTGCCAGGTATCGAGTTCGGTCTGCAGGCGGTCGCGTTCGGCGAGCAGTGCGGCATTGCGCGGTGCGAGGTCATTGACCAGGGCATCGAAGCCCTGCCAGAAAGCTTCGGGCGCCACGCCCGTGCCTGGCAGCACCTCTGCGTTGACGAATTGGTGCAGTTCGTTGGCCACTTGCAGGCCGTGGACGGTGGTGCGGTCGGTCATGGAATAAACCTCGGAATGGAAAAAGGGTCGCAGGGGATTGAAGCTACTGTATTTGAATTATTTGTGCTTATAAAGCGCTTCAAAAGCGCAGAACTCGTGACTTTTACGCAAAAGTGAGCGCCGCCATGGCGCACTGCACTGCCCAGGTATCCGCGGCGGGCTTCGGGGCTTTGTCTCCATAATCGCAGCATGGACAAACTCAAGGCGTTCGAGTCATTCGTGTCAGTGGCCACCAAGGGCAGCCTCACGGCCGCGGCCAAGGCCGAAGGCGTGGCCCCGGCGATCATGGGGCGGCGGCTGGACGCGCTCGAAGAACATCTGGGCGTCAAGCTGATGGTGCGCACCACGCGGCGCATTTCGCTGACGCATGAAGGCAGCGCCTTTCTCGAGGACTGCCAGCGGCTGCTGGGCGACGTGGCGAATGCCGAGGCCAGCGTCTCGGCGGGCGGGGTCAAGGCCACGGGGCATCTGCGCATCACCGCGCCTGCGGGCTTCGGCCGGCGCCATGTCGCACCGCTGGTGCCGCGCTTTCGCGATCTGCATCCCGAAGTGAGCATTTCGCTGAACCTCAGCGACCGTGTGGTGGATCTCGCGGGCGAAGGCTTCGACTGCGCGGTGCGGGTGGGCGATCTGCCCGATTCCTCGCTGGTGAGCGTGCGCATTGCCGACAACCGGCGGCTGTGCGTGGCCACGCCCGCCTATCTGGAGCGCCGCGGCATTCCCCGGCACCCCAGCGAACTGGCGCAGCACGACTGCCTCACGCTGTCCAGCGATGCCTCGCAGACCCGGGGCTGGGCCTTTCGCATTCCGCAGCCCGACCAGAGCACGCACGATGTCGTGCATTTCAAGTCAGGCGGTCCACTGGATTGCTCGGATGGCCAGGTGTTGCATGATTGGTGTCTGGGCGGCTGGGGCATTGCCTGGCGCAGCACCTGGGAGGTCGAGGCCGAGATCGCGGCCGGGCGCCTGGTGCCGGTGCTGGAGGAGTTTGCCGCGCCGCCCAACGGCATCTACGTGGTCTTTCCCCAGCGCAAGCACATGCCCTTGCGCGTGCGGCTGTGGATCGACTATCTGAAGCATCACTATCAACAAGCTGAATTCTGGAAAAACGGAGTTGCCCCATGACCCTTGAAGCCTTGCTCGCGGCCTTGCATATTTTGGCCATCCTGACCCTGGTGGTCTTTCTGTCGAGCCAGGCGGCGCTGTGCCGCACCGAATGGATGAACGCCGCGGTGGTGCGGCGGCTCGCACGCCTGGATGTGATCTATCTGGTGGCGGCCGTGCTACTGCTGCTGACCGGGCTGGCACGGCTGTACTGGGGTACCAAGGGCATCTCCTGGTATGTCTCGCAGCCGCTGTTCCATGTGAAGATGACGCTGTTCGTGCTGGTGGCGGCGCTGTCGATCAAGCCTTCGCTGACGTTCCGCCGCTGGGTGCGCGGTCTGGCCGCGGGCCAGGCGCTACCCGCTGCGCAGGAAGTGGCCACGACGCGCCGCTGGATCATGCTGCAGGCGCATCTGGTGCCGGTGATTGCGGTGATCGCTGTCTTTTGGGCGCGGGGGATGTGACCCCCACGCTTGCTCGCTGCGCGTAGCTGCGCTGCCCCTACGCGGGCCGCCCCCGAGGGGGCCGCGTTTTTGCCTTGGGGCGGCCCGGCGGCAAAAACAGCCTCCACATTGGCGCTCGAGGGGCGCATGCAGGAGGTGACGCACATATGCCACACGGTCGAATTCTCGCTGGCGGCACAAAGCGGGGCGGGCACGTAAAATCCCGCGATGCTCTCCGTCAAACTGGAATTGCTCGCGGCCCTGGCCGCTGAGCTGGAAAAATTGTCGCCCGGCGCCGGTGCGCGCGCCGCTTTCGAATCCCCCAAGGTGGCTGCGCATGGCGATTACGCCTGCACGGCTGCGATGCAGCAGGCCAAGGCCGCCAAGCAGAACCCTCGGCAGCTCGCGCAGACGCTCAGCGATGCGCTGATGACGACGCCGGCGTTCACGCGCTGGGTCGAGGCGCTGGAAATTGCCGGCCCCGGCTTTCTGAACGTGCGCCTCAAGCCTGCGGCCAAGCAGGAAATCGTGCGCGAAGTGCTGTCTGCCGCCGAGTCATTTGGCCACCAGGCACCGCGCGCGGAGAAGCTGCTTGTCGAGTTTGTTTCGGCCAACCCCACGGGCCCGCTGCATGTGGGCCATGGCCGCCAGGCCGCGCTCGGCGATGCGCTGTGCAACCTGTTCTCGACCCAGGGCTGGGACGTGCACCGCGAGTTCTATTACAACGATGCGGGCGTGCAGATCCAGACGCTCACCAACAGCACGCAGTTGCGCGCCAAGGGCTTCAAGCCTGGCGACGATTGCTGGCCCGTCGATCCCGAGAACCCGGCCAGCAAGGCGTTCTACAACGGCGACTACATCCAGGACATTGCCAACGACTTCCTGGCAAAGAAGACCGTCAAGGCCGACGACCGCGAATTCACCGCCAACGGCGATGTCGAGGACCAGGACAACATCCGCCAGTTCGCCGTCGCCTATCTGCGCAACGAGCAGGACAAGGATCTGCAGGCGTTCAATCTGCGCTTCGACGAGTACTACCTCGAGTCCAGCCTCTACACCTCGGGCCGCGTGGACCGCACGGTGGAGCGCCTGATCGCCAACGGCCACACCTACGAACTCGACGACGCGCTGTGGCTCAAGTCCACGGACTACGGCGACGACAAGGACCGCGTGATGCGCAAGCGCGACGGCGGCTACACCTACTTCGTGCCCGATGTGGCCTATCACATCGCCAAGTGGGAGCGCGGCTTCACCAAGGTCATCAACATCCAGGGCACCGACCACCACGGCACGATTGCCCGCGTGCGCGCCGGCCTGCAGGCGGCGGACGTGGGCATTCCCCAGGGCTACCCCGACTATGTGCTGCACACTATGGTGCGCGTGGTGCGTGGCGGCGAGGAAGTCAAGATCAGCAAGCGCGCGGGCTCGTATGTGACGCTGCGCGATCTGATCGAGTGGACCAGCAAGGACGCGGTGCGCTTCTTCCTGCTGAGCCGCAAGCCCGACACCGAGTACACCTTCGATGTCGATCTGGCGGTGGCGCAGAACAACGACAACCCGGTCTATTACGTGCAGTACGCGCATGCGCGCATCTGCTCGGTGCTCAAGGCCTGGGGTGGCGACGCGGCCGAGTTGAAGAACGTGGACCTGTCGGCGCTCGAAGGCCCGCAGGCCCAGGCGCTGATGCTGCAGCTGGCCAAGTACCCCGACATGCTGACGGCCGCCGCGCAGGGCAATGCACCGCACGATGTGACGTTCTATCTGCGCGATCTGGCCGCGGCCTACCATAGCTACTACGATGCCGAGCGCATTCTGGTCGATGACGAGGCCGTCAAGCGGGCGCGCCTGGCATTGATCAGCGCGACCCGCCAGGTGTTGCACAATGGGCTGGCAGTGCTGGGCGTGTCCGCTCCAGAACGCATGTAAACCGATCAAACCATGAAGAAACAGCAACGCGGCGGCACCGTTCTCGGCATCATTCTTGGCATCATCGTCGGCCTGGGCGCGGCCCTGGGCGTGGCGGTGTATGTCAGCAAGGTCCCGGTGCCCTTTCTCAGCAAGGCTTCGAAAAACGCCGATCAGGATGCGGCCGAAGCCAAGAAGAACAAGGACTGGGACCCGAATTCCCCGCTGTACGGCAAGAACCCGGCGCGCATCACGGTGCCGGCAGCGCCCGACACCGCGGTGGGCGGCGTGGTGACGCCGGCCACCGAGGGCGTGACGGCGGCTCCGGCCAACACCGGCACGAGCCAGCCCGTGGCGCCGGTGACGGCCGCCACCACGCCCGCGGCCAAGCCCGAAGGCAAGGCCAGCGCGTCGAGCGATCCGCTGGGCGATCTGGTCAAGGCCAAATCGGCCCAGGCCAGCGCGGCCGAAGGTTTCAATTATTTCGTGCAGGCAGGCGCGTTCCGCAGCCCGTCGGATGCCGAAGCGCAGCGCGCCAAGCTGGCGATGCTGGGCTGGGAGTCGCGTGTCAGCGAGCGCGAGCAGAACGGCCGCACGGTGTTTCGCGTGCGCGTAGGCCCGTTTGGCAAGCGCGACGACGCCGAGCAGCTCAAGCTCAAGCTCGAAGGCGCAGACGTGGATTCCGCGCTGGTGCGTGTGCAGCGCTGAACTTTTTGGCGCCAGAGCTCTCTGATCTATCAGAACCGAACTAGGAGTGTTGTTTGATGAAACGCCGTGAGTTTTCCCTGGCTGCCGCTGCGGCAGCTTCTGCCCTTTCTTTCGCCGCCACGCCGGCGCTGGCCCAGGCCGCTGCGCCCAAGGAAGGCAAGGATTACGCCAAGCTGGACAAGCCCGTGGCCACCACGGCCGGTGCCGGCAAGATCGAAGTGCTCGAGTTCTTCTGGTACAGCTGCCCGCACTGCAATGCGTTCGAGCCGGCTTTCGCGGCCTGGAAGTCGGCCGCCCCGGCCGATGTCGTGGTGCAGCGCGTGCCCGTGGGCTTCAACGCCACCTTTGTGCCCCAGCAAAAGCTGTACTACGCGCTGCTGGCCATGGGCAAGCTCGATGAGCTGCACACCAAGGTGTTCCGCGCCATCCACGTCGAGCGCAACCGCCTGGCCAAGGACGAAGACATTTTCGAATGGGTCGGCAAGCAGGGGGTGGATGTGGCCAAGTTCAAGGAAGCCTTCAACTCGTTCACCGTGTCCAACCAGGTGCGCAAGGCCACGCAGCTGCAGCAGGACTACAAGGTCGAAGGCGTGCCTTCGATCGGCGTGGCCGGCCGTTACTACACCGATGGCACGATGGCCGGCAACATGGCCAACGTGCTGCGCGTCACCGATCACCTGATTGCCGTGAGCCGCAAGGGCTGAAGGCCCTGGTCCACGCCTGCCTAGCCCGCCTTGCGCGGGCTTTTTCTTGCCCGCGGCCACTGGGCCGGCGGCGCATTCATCCCCAGCTTGAAGTCGATGCGAGGGGATTTAATGGAAGACACACCCTACAATGGTCGCAAGATTCGTGCCCTCCATGAAAAAACGCCTACTCCCCCTTCTCTTGCTTTCAGTCCTTGCCTGCGGCGCGGTGCAGGCCGAAAAGGCCGACCGCAACAAGCCCATGAACATCGAGGCCGATGCCTTGCGCCACGATGAACTCAAGCAGACCAGCGTCTTCACCGGCAATGTGGTGATGACCAAGGGCACGATCGTGCTGCGCGGCGCGCAGCTGGATGTGCGCCAGGATCCCGAGGGCTACCAGTTCGGGACAGTGATTGCCGAAGCCGGCAAGCGCGCATTTTTCCGGCAAAAGCGCGACACCTTGCCCGGTCAGCCCAACGAGTTTGTCGAAGGCGAGGCCGAGGTCATCGAGTACGACGGCAAGGCTGACAACGTGAAGCTGATCCGCCGCGGCGAACTGCGGCGCTATCGCGAGACCACGCTGACCGACGAAATCACCGGCGCGGTGATCGTCTACAACAACCTGACCGATGTGTTTACCGTGGATGGCCAGCCGCGTGCGCCAGGCGCCGCTGCGGCGCCGGGTGGCCGCGTGCGCGCCGTGCTCGCGCCCAAGGAACTGCCGCCCGCGCCGCCTGCGGCGCCGGCCGCGAACCTGCGCCCCAGCACGACCATCGCCCCGAACCAGTGAGCCGCGCTTCCGTGAACGCATCCACCCCACAGAACGAATCCAGCCGCCTCGAAGTCAAGCATCTGGCGAAGTCCTATGGCAGCCGCAAGGTTGTCAAGGACGTGTCGCTGGCGGTGCAAAAAGGCGAGGTCGTGGGACTGCTCGGGCCCAACGGCGCGGGCAAGACCACCTCGTTCTACATGATCGTCGGGCTGGTGCGCTGCGATGCCGGCGACATCTTCATCGATGGCCAGGCGGTCGGCAACATGCCCATCCACCAGCGTTCGCGCCTGGGGCTGTCGTATCTGCCGCAGGAAGCATCGATCTTCCGCAAGCTCAGCGTCGAGGACAACGTGCGCGCCGTGCTGGAATTGCAGCGCGACGAGCAGGGCAAGCCGCTGACGCGCGACGAGATCGAGCGCCGCCTGCTGGCGCTGCTGCAGGAGCTGCGCGTCGACCATCTGCGCGCCTCGCCCGCGCTGGCGCTGTCGGGCGGCGAGCGCCGGCGCGTGGAGATCGCGCGTGCGCTGGCCACCCAGCCGCGCTTCATCCTGCTGGATGAGCCGTTTGCGGGCATCGACCCGATTGCCGTGATAGAGATCCAGCGCATCATCGGCTTTCTCAAGGCGCGCGGCATCGGCGTGCTGATCACCGACCACAACGTGCGCGAAACGCTGGGCATCTGCGACCACGCGTTCATCATCAGCGACGGCCATGTGCTGGCCCAGGGCACGCCCGCCGAGATCGTCGAGAATCCCGATGTGCGCCGCGTGTATCTCGGCGAACACTTCCGGATGTGAGCGCCATGTGCAGCAACTTGTGCCGGTATGAGGGGAAACGCAGTTGAAGCCGGGTCTGTCGCTACGCGTATCGCAACATCTCGCCCTCACGCCGCAGTTGCAGCAATCGATCTGGCTGCTCCAGCTCTCGACGCTGGAGCTGAGCCAGGAAGTCGAGCACATGCTCGACGACAACCCGTTCCTCGAACGCACCACCGAGGAAGCCGAGCGCGAGGAATTCGGCCTGGCCCAGGCCGATGTGCCGGCGCAGCGCGACGACCATGCCGATGACGCGCAGTATGCGTCGGGCATCCCGTCGAACGAGAGCGTCAGCAGCAGTTCAGACGCCGAAGGCAGCGATGTCACGGCACCGGCCGATACCGCGCCCGACTGGGAAGGCGATGGCAGCGCTGACCTGTCGCCCGACGACAGCGAATGGGGCGGCGAAGCGCGGGCGCGCAGCGGCGACGACGACACCGAAGCCCAGGACCTGGCCCACGGCCATGAATCGCTGACCGATCACCTGCACCGCCAGGCGCTGTCGCTGCGCCTCGGTGACGTCGATCGCGCGGCGCTGCGCTTCATGATCGAGTCGCTCAACGAACATGGCTACCTCGAGGATCCGCTGGAGGAACTGGCGGCCGGCCTGGCCGGCGCCGATGCGCTGGAAGAGCAGGAAGAACTGGTGCACCACTTCACGGTGGCGCTGCGACTGCTGCAGTCGCTCGAACCGGTGGGCGTGGGGGCACGCAACCTGGCCGAATGCCTGACGCTGCAGCTCAAGCACCTGGCTGCGCGCGACGACGAGGACACCGATGCCGCCACCGTGCAGACGGCGCTGCGCATCTGCGAGCAGCCCATGGACCTGCTGGCGCGCCGCGATGTGCGCCGGCTGATGCAGGCCTGCGGCGCGAGCGACGAACGCATTCGCGCGGCCATGGCGCTGATTGCGCGGCTCGAGCCGCGGCCCGGGCGGCGCTTTGCCGATGTCGAGCGCAACCTGGTGGTGCCCGATGTACTGGTGCGCAAGCTGGCGCGCAACAGTGGCGATGGCCAGCCGCAGTTCAGCGTGCAACTCAACCCCGATGTGATGCCGCGCCTGCGCGTGCATGACATCTATGCCAACGCGCTGCGCGGCCACAAGGGCAGCGACGGGCATGCGGGCCTGCAGCAGCGGCTGCAGGAGGCGCGCTGGTTCATCAAGAACATCCAGCAGCGCTTTGACACCATCCTGCGCGTGTCCCAGGCCATCGTGCAGCGGCAGAAGAACTTCTTCACCCATGGCGAATTGGCGATGCGCCCGCTGGTGCTGCGCGACATTGCCGACGAGCTGGGCCTGCACGAGTCGACCATCAGCCGCGTGACCACGGCCAAGTACATGTCCACGCCCATGGGCACCTACGAGCTCAAGTATTTCTTCGGTTCAGGCCTGGGCACCGAGACCGGCGGCAATGCGTCGAGCACGGCGGTGCGCGCGTTGATCAAGCAGTTTGTCGCGGCCGAGAACCCGCTCAAGCCGCTGTCCGACAGCCAGCTCGCCGACATGCTCAAGGAGCAGGGCATCGAATGCGCGCGCCGCACGGTGGCCAAATACCGGGACGTGCTGAAGATCGCGCCGGCCAATCTGCGCAAGTCGCTGTAGCCATGCCCTCGCATGCGCGCAATTCCCCGCAAACGCGTATGCTTGCCCCCCTGCTATGAATCAACTGCAACTGTTTTTGCCCTGCGCCGCCGGCGTGGAGGACTATCTGGCCGATGAGGCCCACCGTATCACGGGACTGACCGGACACGACCTGCTGGTCGGCCGCGGCGGCGTGATGCTGCGCGCCTCGTGGCGCGACGCGCTGCTGCTGAACCTGCACAGCCGCCTGGCACAGCGCGTGCTGGTGCAGCTGTCGACCTCCCAATACCGCAATGAGAACGACCTGTACCGCGCGGCCAGCGAGGTGGCCTGGGAGATCTGGTTCAGCCCGCGCGAAAGCTTCAAGATCGAGTTCACCTCGCAGCACAGCCCGCTGACCAGCCTGAATTTCGCCGCGCTGCGCATCAAGGACGCGATTGCCGACCGCTTTCGCGCCAAGACCGGCGTGCGTCCCGATGTCGAGACCCGCTATCCCGATGTGCGCGTGCATTTGCACCTGACCACAGACGAAGCGACCATCTACATGGACACTTCGGGCGAAGCGCTGTTCAAGCGCGGCTGGCGCGAAGACAAGGGCGATGCGCCGCTGAAGGAAACCCTGGCTGCGGCGATGATTGCCGCGACCGGCTGGGACCCGCATGGCGACAACCCGCAGCCGCTGTACGACCCCTGCTGCGGCAGCGGTACGGTGGTGATCGAGGCGGCGCAGATTGCCTGCAGGATTCCTCCTGGCATACAGCGCCGCTTTGCGTTCGAGAAGCTGGTGCCGTTCCAGCCCCATGTCTGGGAAGCCATCGTGCGCCAGGCCGAAGACGCGATCTGCGAAAGCCCGGTGGGCATCTACGGCTCGGACGTCTCGCACCGCATGGTCGATTTTGCCGAGCGCAATGCCGAACGCGCGGGCGTGGCCCGGGCCGTGAACCTGCGCGGCGGCGATGCGCTGCAGCGCATGCCGCCGAGCGAGCAGCCCGGCGTGATGGTGCTGAACCCGCCATATGGCGAGCGGATTGCCGCGGCCGGTACGCTGGGGCGCAATGCGGCCGAGCGTATGGACCAAGTGGAGCAGGTCGGCCGCGAGACGGCGCAGACCGAGGACGGCGTGGAGTTCTTCAACGCGCTGGCATCGCACTGGAAGAAGAACTACAGCGGCTGGCAGGCGTGGATGCTCACGCCCGACCTCAAGCTGCCCGGCAAGATGCGCCTCAAGGAATCGCGCCGCGTGCCGCTGTGGAACGGCCCCATCGAATGCCGGATGTTCCGCTTCGACATGATCAAGGGCGCGGTCAAGCCGCGCAAGAACGCCGACGGCGCAGCGCCCCAGGCATGAAGATCGTGCTGCGCTGGCCGCAGTGCAATGCGGCCGTGGCCGCCGCCGTGCCGCGGCCGCTGGTGCTCGACACCAACATGGTGCTCGATCTGCTGGTCTTCAACGACCCGGCCATTGCGCCGCTGCGCGCGCTGCTAGGCGACGGCGCACTGCGCTGGATTGCCGATGCCGCGCAGCGTGTGGAGCTCGAGCGCGTGCTGGCGTATCCGCAGATCGCGCCGCGCGTGGCCTTTTACGGCCTGAGCACGGCCGGCGTGCTGGCGGCGTTTGACGCAGGCGTCGCGTATCAGCCCGAAGCGCCGGCCATCCGCGTCATCTGCAAGGACCCCGATGACCAGCATTTCCTGGCGCTCGCGGTGCAGCACCAGGCCTTGCTGCTGAGCAAGGACAAGGCGGTGCTGACGCTGCGCAAGCGGCTGGCGCCGCTGGGCGCGACGGTGGGCAATATCCTGCTGTGGCCGCCTGCGGGCGCGGCAGTGCCGGCCCCCGCAGCCTCCAGTCAAGTGCTTCTCGCCTGATTCCACGCCGCTGCGCTGGACGGATACTCCCATGCCTGGCTGTGACTATGCCGGGCGGCTACACTGCCGGCAATTGTCTGCCGCACTGCGCATGCAGGCCTGCAGCCCCGGCCGTGTCCGAGGCCCCACGAAAGATTCCACCATGACCGAACAAACCACCCCCAACGCCGCCGAAGAAGTGCTGGCATCCTCAGTCCCCGCGAGCGAAACCGATCCCGCGCTGGACGTCGATCAGCTCGAAGAGCTGGACCTGATTCTCGAAGACATGCGCACCCGTGGCGAGGAAATCCCACAGTGGGAATTCTGCGATGGTTTCCTCACGGCATTGGTCTGCACGCGCCGCCCGATTCCCCTGGCCGAATACCTGCCCATGCTGCTGGGCGACGGCACTGAACTTGAAGTCACCGAAGGCGCGGCCCTGCCCAAGCTCGACGCGTTCAAGGACGAGGAACAGCAGGCGCGCTTTCTGACGCTGTGGCAGGCGCGCTGGGATGAAGTCGTGCGCCAGCTCGACGCCGATGTGCGCCAGCTCGACGACGACCGCTGCTTCCACCCCGAAGCCATGGACATGCGCGGCGCGATTGCCGGCCTGCCCGATGACGAGCGCGCCGAAATGGACGGCCAGGACATTCCTTCGTATGGCCAGGTCTGGGCCCTGGGCTTCATGTTCGCGGTGGAAAACTGGCCCGAGGAGTGGGCAGCTCCACGCGACAAGGAAGCCGCGCAGTGGCTGGACGCCGCGCTGGAATCGGTCGTGGCCCTGACCGAAGACGACACCGGCAAGCCCGAACTGAGCATCTACGACGAGAACGGCCCGGCCAGCACCAGCCGCGCGCGCATCGAAGCCTATGGCGATGCCATCTGGGGCATCTACGATCTGCGCCAGCTCTGGAAGAGCATGGGCCCGCGCCAGGAAACCATCGTCAAGGGCGAGCAGCCCGGCCGCAACGATCCCTGCCCCTGCGGCAGCGGTAAAAAATTCAAAAAGTGCCACGGCGCATAACGCTTTCCGAGCGGCGGGCGCCGCGCTGACGGCGCCCATTTCCTCCCCCCTCTTTTGCGGGCAAGGCGCGTACCACGCGCCTTTATTGTTATGGCCACCCCTTTGCTGACCCGTCTGCGCGCCGAATGGGCGCCGAGCATTCCGCGTGAACTGCTGGCGGGGGCCGTCGCGACCTTTGCGCTGATTCCCGAAGTCATTGCGTTCTCGTTTGTTGCCGGTGTGGATCCGGCCGTGGGGCTTTATGCCTCGTTTGTGATCAGCATCGTGATCGCTTTCGCGGGAGCGCGCCCGGCGATGGTGTCGGCGGCCGCGGGCTCGGTGGCGCTGGTCGCCGCGCCGCTGGTGCAGTCGCATGGCCTGCAGTACCTGCTGGCCGCGGGCCTGCTCGCGGGCGTGGTGCAGATCATCTTCGGCTGGCTGCGCATGGGGCTGCTGGTGCGCTTTGTCTCGAGTTCGGTGCGCACCGGCTTCGTCAATGCGCTGGCCATCCTGATCTTCAGTGCCCAGCTGCCCCATCTGCAGCAGGCGAATGCCGCCAGCTGGGCGCTGCTGGCGCTGGGCCTGGCGCTGATCTACGGCCTGCCCTGGGCCGCGCGGCGCCTGGGCTGGTCGGCGCTGGCGGCAATTCCCTCACCGCTGATCTGCGTGCTGGTGTTGACGCTGCTGACCGTGGCCCTGGGTCTGCCGGTGGCGACCGTCGCCGATCTGGGCCATCTGCCCGATGCGTTGCCGTCGTTTGGCCTGCCCCAAGTGCCGTGGGTCTGGGACACGCTGCGCATCATCCTGCTGCCGGCGATTGCAATTGCCATGGTCGGCCTGCTGGAGTCGGTGCTCACCGCGGCCGTGGTCGATGAGATGACGAATACGCCCAGCGACAAGAACCGCGAATGTTCGGGCCTGGGGCTGGCCAACGTCGCGGCCAGCTGCTTTGGCGGCATTGCCGGCTGCGGAATGATTGGCCAGGCCGTGGGCAATGTGACCTATGGCGGGCGCGGGCGGCTGTCGACGCTGTTTGCGGGCGTGTTCCTGCTGCTGCTGATCGTGCTGCTCAAGCCCTGGGTGGCGCTGGTGCCGGTGGTCGCCCTGGTGGCCATCATGGTCACGGTGTCGGTCGCCACTTTCGACTGGCGCAGTCTGCGCCAGGTGGCGCGCCACCCCAGGACATCCACGACGGTGATGCTGCTCACGGTGGCGCTGACCCTGGCGACGCACAACCTGGCGGTGGGCGTGGCCGTGGGCGTGCTGCTCAGCGGCGTGTTCTTCATGGCCAAGGTGTCGCAGCTGTTGCAGGTGCGCAGCCAGGATGACGATGCGGCCCAGACGCGCACCTGGACCATCACCGGCCAGGTGTTCTTCGCCTCGGCCGATGCGCTGGTGGACGCGTTCGATGTGCGCGGCGCCGAGGGGCGCGCGGTGCGCATCGATGCCAGCGGCGCGCAGTTCTGGGATATCACCGCGGTGGCCGCGCTGGAGAAGGTCGTGCAGCGGCTGCAGTCGCATGGCTGCGCGGTGGCGGTGGTGGGGTTGAGCGCCAGCAGCCAGGCCCTGCGCGAACGGGTGAGGCAGGCTTAGCCCAAGCGCTGCAGCAAGCCCTGGAGCGCATGCTCCACCGTGGCCTGCCGCACCGCCGCGCGGTCCCCGTCAAAGCGCACGCATTCGGCATAGGCCTGGCCATCGACGCACCAGCCAAACCAGACCGTGCCCACGGGCTTGGTGGCCGAGCCGCCGCCCGGGCCGGCGACGCCGGTCACGGCCAGGCTGCATTGGGCCCGGGAGTGCTGCACCGCACCCTGCGCCATCGCCAGCGCCACGGCTTCACTCACCGCGCCATGGGTGGCGATCAAGTCCGGGTCCACGCCCAGCATCCCGGTCTTGGCCTGGTTGGAATAGCTGACGAAGCCGCGTTCGAACCAGTCGCTGGAACCGGCGATATCGGTGCAGGCGCCGGCAATCAGCCCGCCGGTGCAGCTTTCGGCCGTGGCCAGCTGCGCGCCGCGCGCCAGCAGGGCCGCGGCAAGTTCGGTGACGAGGGCGGTCGACATGGCGTTCAGAAGAAGAAATGGCGCCACAGCGCGATGGTCAGCAGCGTGCAGCCGGCGGCGATCAGGTCGTCAAACATGATGCCCAGGCCGCCGCGCCAGCCAAAGCCCTTGAACAGCTGGTCGGCCCAGCGCACGGGCTGGGGCTTGACGGCATCGAAGAAGCGGAACAGCGCAAACGCGCACAGCTGGCCCCACCAGCCCATGGGCATGCACAGCCACAGCACCAGCCAGATACCGACCACTTCATCCCAGACGATATGGCCGGGGTCGGCGATGCGCATGTGCCTGGCGGTGACGGCGCAGGCCCAGCAGCCCAGCACGAAGGAAGCGGCAATGGTCCAGCCGAGCTGCGCCGGCGTGAGCCAGTACTGCAGCAGCAGATAGGTGGCCCAGCCCCAGAGGCTGCCCACCGTGCCCGGGGCCACGCGGCCCAGGCCCGAGCCCTGGCCAAGCGCGATGAAGTGCGCAGGATGCGCCAGCATGAAGCGCGCGCTGGGGCGGTAGGGCGCTGGCGGCGGGCGCGGGTGAAGGCGCTGCGCATCGCCCATGCCTGCGGCCGGGCGATGGGCTTCAGCGGGATGGTCGGAAAGGCGTGACATATATAAACTCAAAACATGGTCGAGATATCATAGTTTAATTCTATCGAATCTCCAGTCAGTGATTATGAGCAATAGTCGCGCCGGGCCCGGAACTCAGGCGGAAAAATGATCGAAGGAGGCGTAGCGCTGGAGCAGTTCCTGGCCCTGCTCACCCAGCAGATGCAGGCCTTTGCGGGACTCGATGCTGCCGATGCGCGTGACCGGCGTGGCGCTGGCCTGGGCGGCGGCCGCGACCTGGGCGCGCAGTGCCGGCGCAGCCGTGAAGCACAGCTCATAGTCATCGCCGCCCGCCAGGGTGCATTTGCGCCGTAGTTCGGGATCCAGACCCTTGCCTGTGGCCAGCAGCGGGCTGGTCAGCCGCGTGTCGATGCTGGCGCCCACATGCGATTGCGCCAGGATGTGGCCCAGATCGCCCAGCAGACCATCGCTCAGGTCCAGCGCGGCGCTGGCAATGCCGCGCAGCGCCTGGCCCAGGGCCACGCGCGGCGTCGGCATTTCCAGCCGCAGGCGGGCGGCGGCAAGCGTGGCGGGCGCCAGAGTCACCTGGCCTTGCAGGGCTTCGAGCGCCAGCCGTGCATCGCCCAGGCTGCCGCTGACGTAGATGTCGTCGCCCGCGCGCGCGCCGCTGCGCAGCAGCGCCTGGCCGGGCGGCACTTCGCCAAACACGGTGATGCAGATGTTCAGCGGCCCTTGCGTGGTGTCGCCGCCAATCAGCTCGCACTGGTGGGCCTCGGCCAGGGCCAGCAGGCCCTCGGCAAACGCGCCGGCCCAGGCCGGATCGGCGCGTGGCAGCGACAGCGCCAGCGTGAACGCCAGCGGCCGCGCGCCGCAGGCCGCGAGATCGCTCAGGTTCACGGCCAGCGCCTTGTGACCCAGGTGGCGCGGATCCACATCGGCAAAGAAATGCCGGCCTTCGACCAGCATGTCGCTGGAGATCGCCAGCTGCATGCCCGGCGCGGGCGCGAGCAGTGCGCAGTCATCGCCCACGCCCAGCACGGCGCGGCGCACCGGGCGCGTGAAATACGTGCGGATCAGATCGAATTCACCCATGGTCAGAGCGGCTGGCCGCGGAAGCGCAGTGCCGCCTGGCGGCTGGTTTCGGCCAGCAACTGCTCCTCGCGCTGGCGCTCGCGCAGCCAGCGTGCGTCGTTCTGGCCTTTCTCCACGTCGGTGCGCAGCAGGTGCAGCGCGGGCGCGGCGCCCTGGCGCGCCGCATGCTCGGCAATCTGGTCCATGGTGTGCAGCAGGTGTTCGGCCAGCGGCTGGTGGCGGCCCGTGCCCGGATCGACATAGACCGCATCGAGCCCGAAGCGGCAGGCCTGGAAGCGGTTGTAGGTGTAGACCAGATAGTCGTCCTCGTGCGGCGTGAACGGCTGGGTGTCGAGGAACCAGGCGGCCAGCGACTGCACGAAGCCCGACAGCGCGGCCGCGCGCTCTATGGTCAGCGGCGTGTCGAACACGCGGATCTCGATGGTGCCGAACTCGGGCTTGGGCCGGATGTCCCAGTAGAAGTCCTTCATGCTCTTGACCACGCCGGTGCCGGTCATCTTGTTGTAGTAGTTCTCGAATTCACCCCAGGTCAGCACGCAGGGCGCGCGCCCGGACAGCGGAAACGCGAACACCGAGTTCAGCCGGGCCGAATCGAAGGCCGTGTCCTGGCCCTGCACGAATGGGCTGGAGCCCGACAGCGCGATGAAGTGCGGGATGAAACGCGACATGCGGTGCAGCATCAGCAGCGCGGCATCGGCATCGGGGCAGCCGATGTGCACATGCTGGCCGAAGATGGTGAACTGCTGGGCCAAGTAGCCGTAGAGATCGGACAGCTCGCGAAAGCGCGGCTTGTCATAGATGCGCTGCTCGTGCCAGTTCTGGAACGGGTGGGTGCCGCCGCCGGCAATCGCGATGTTGAGCTTGTCGGCGTTGCGCACCAGCGCGTCGCGGATCGGCGTGAGCTGGCCCAGCACCTCGGAGGCCGAGTGGCAGATGCCGGTGGAGATCTCGATCATGCTGCTGGTCATCTCCGGCACCACGCTGCCGGGCAGCGGGGTCTTGGCCATCAGGCGCAGCATGTCCTCGGCATAGGGCGCGAGGTTGTAGTCATGGGTGTTGAGCAGCTGCAGCTCGAGCTCGACGCCCAGCGTCAGCGGTTCGGAGTGGTGGAAAGCTTCAAGGGCCATTGCGGTCTCCGGGAACATTGGCGCGGTCCAGCAGCCGCAGGATCTTGGTGCTTTCGCCCGAACGCTGGAAGGCCACGCTGGCGACCACGGCGCCGACCAGCTCCATCATCAGGATCATGGGCAGCGCCACGCGCGAAATCATCTGCCCGCTGTCGGGGGCCGCGGCGACAAACTGCGAGGCCAGCAGCAGGGCCACCGACGACATCGGCGCCATCGCGCAACTGACCCACATCGCCTGGCGCCAGCTCGCGCCACTGCCGACATTGCCCAGGCCCACGCCAATCGCCTTGGCCAGCAGGCGCACGATGATCACGGCAAACACCACGCCGGCCAGCGGCAGGTTCCAGTCGGCCTGCGCGGCCACGGTCGAGACCAGCACGAACATCATGATGGTCAGCAGCGTCGAGGCCGTGCCCAGCTGGCGCGGCCAGGCCCAGGGGCGCGGATGCAGGTGCTTGAGCAGCATGCCGCCGAGCAGCGCGGCCAGCGGCGCCGAGCCGCCCAGGTGGGCCGTCACGGCCGTGCCCGCGGCAATCAGCGCCAGCACCAGGATCGAGGTGTTCTCGCTGGTCGGGCTCATGACGCGCAGCGCCAGCCGCATCAGCAGCGACAGCACGGCCGCGACCAGGATGGACACGCCCAGCACCACGGACACCGCGGAGGTGCTGTCCAGCAGCGTTTGCGCCGGGCGGTGGAACACTTCGGACTGGGCGCTGCCCAGCGTCAGCGCATACAGCGTCGACAGCGTGGCCAGCACCATGGAACGGTCGCTCACGGCACCTGCGGCGCGCATGTCGGTGATGACGCGCGACAGCACCAGCGGCGAGGCCGCCATGGCCACCATGGCGATCGGGCCGGCGGCAGCGGCGGGCGTGTCCAGCCAGCGCAGCAGCCAGAGCACGCAGAAATACGTCAGCGCCGCCTCGGCAATGCTTTGCACCAGCACCATGGGGTTGTGGCGGAACCAGCGCAGCGGAATGCGCCCGCCGCATTCGAACAGCACCAGCGCCACCCCCAGCTCGAGCATGAACAGGCTGATGCCCTGCAGCGGCCAGGGCGCGCCGCTGAAGCCGGCAAAACCGACCAGCGCACCCACCAGCGAATAACCCACGACCTTGGGCAGACCGATGTAGCGCTGGCACAGCGAGCCGCCAATGGCGGCCATGGCCAGCAGCAGCGACCATTGCAGCGTCACCAATCCCGCGGACGGGCGCAGCCACTGCGCCCAGAAGCCGGTGAGATTCTCCATGCGTATTCCTCCTGCTGATTGTTATAGGCTGCCGGGCCGGCTGGTTACGGCGCCATCGGCAGCTGCCGGGGGACTTTATCCTGCAGGCCCGGGAGGACGGTGCAGGACAAGTGCGACTTCAAGGTTTGAAGAAGCTGAGCGGGGCGTTGCGCAGGCGTGCGCGAATCGCGCGGTAGATGCGCGAACGGTCGACACCGCTGACGTTGTGCGCGCGCAGCGCCAGGCGGAACGCCAGCAGGAAGCTGACGATCACGTTCAGTGCGCCGTTGAACGGCAGCATGGCCATGGCCCACCAGAACGCGCTGTTGTGCAGCACTTCCAGGCCGATGGTGGTGCTGGCGACGCCGATCTGGCCGGCCGACAGCGTGATGTGGCGCACTTCGAGTCCGAGGCCGAAGAAACCGACGAAGGCAGGCACCAGCCCGAGCATCAGGCCCAGCGAGATGTTCGACGCAAAGCCCGAAATGTTGCGGCGCAGGAAGTGCGCCCAGCGGTCGGCGCGCGCCACGCCCAGAAAGCGCGTGATGCGCGGGTTGTAGCGGATGGCCGAATCCATGCGCCGCAGCACGAACCAGTTTTCGGCCCAGCCGGCCACCAGGCTGCTGGTGAACAGCAGCACGCCGGTGAAGGCCGCGAACAGCACCGAGGGGCCGAGCAGGCTCAGCGAATCGAGCACCTGGTCGGCATGGCCCAGATCGAGCGGCGGGTGGCCGAACAGATGCAGGAACAGCATGGACAGCCCTATGGCCGCCGGCAGCACGATCAGCACATTGCCTAGGATGGCCGCGACCTGCGAGCGCGTCAGGTTGGCGACTTCGCTGACGAAGTCCTCGACCGACTCCTGGTCCGGCAGTTCCTTGAGCTTGGCCGCCATCGCCGGCGCCGTCATGGCCGGCTGTTTGGTGGCGACGGTGAAGTGCAGCAGCTGGATCAGCACGAAGCTCAGCGCGTAATTGATGCCGGCCGCGAGCCCGCCCCAGAACGCCGACAGCGCAAGCGCGGCCAGCGCGAACTTCATCAGCGTGGTGAAGGCCATGACCATGCCGCCGCCCGCGGCCTTGGCCACCATGGCGCGGTATTCGCGCGGCGTGCGGGTGATGTAGTTGGCGCCGGTTTCGGCGCTGCGCTCGACCACCTTGGCGGCCAGCAGCGAGGAGTTCACCGAGAACAGCGCGCGCAGGCTGCGACGCTCGCGCGCCACGCCGATCAGATGGGCCAGCAGCGGCGCGGCTTCGGCCACCGGGCGCTCGGAGGTCAGGCAGTCGAGCAGCCGGCGCACGCGCACGATGCGCTCGCGCAGCTGGCGCAGCCGGAACACCAGGCCCACGGAAATGCCTTCCGATTCGAAATGCGCATAGATCGTGGCCGTGGCCGCACGGCAGGCGTCCAGCCTTTCGCGCAGGCGCTGCTCGGCGGCCAGCAGGCGGTCGGGCGTGCGCAGCGCGAGCATCACTTCGATGCGCAGGTTTTCCACGTCATGGATCAGCGCGTGAAACGGCTGGGCGTGGCGCGCGCTCTGGCTCATGCGCAGGCGCAGCTCGGGCGCGAAGCCGGTCGACAGGATCTGGCCGGCGCAGTAGGTGATGGCGCTGAGCAGCGTCTGCTGCCAGTAGGACGGGCCATCCTGCTCCAGCGCGACCAGCAGGCGCAGGCGCGCGAGCAGCTCGCGGTCCAGCGCGTTGAGCCACAGCGCGTCGAATTCATGCGGCAGCGCCAGCATGAACAGCTCGGAGGCATCGATGGTTTCCGGGCTGGACGGCAGCAGCTTGTAGCGCAGGCGCTCGTTCAGCTCGCTGGCCAGCGCCGTGCGCGGCGCGAAGCCGAAATCGGCCAGCAGCGTGGTGAGGTCTACGGTCTCAATGAAACGTGCCCACCACGCCTGCATGCGCGCGCGCGCCGCGGGATCGGCTTCAAGCGCATCGACAAACTGGCGCACGCGGTCCACGGCCAGCTCTACCGATGGCGCGGGTGCGCGCACCCAGTCGAGCAGATGGATCAGCCACAGATGGCGTTGGGCCAGGTCGGCCTGCGGGTCCAGTTCAAGCAGCAGCAGCGGCAGGTCGTAGGCGGTTCGCTTCATTCAATGCAATATGCGTTCACTCAGAGGGCGCGGGCCGGCGCCGGAATCAAAGGCTTCGAGCATGAACAGGCGGATGGCGGCCTTGAAGGTCTCGCCCTCGTCGGTCACGCACAGGTAGCTGCCGTGCATCGTGCCACTGGGCGTGCGCAGCTCGCAGCCGCTGCTGTACTGGAACGCCTCGCCGGGCTGGAGCAGCGGCTGGTGGCCGATCACGCCCAGGCCCTTGACCTCTTCGGTATGGCCGTTGCTGTCACTGATGATCCAGTGGCGCGCAATCAGCTGCGCGGCCGTGCGGCCCGCGTTGGTGATGGTGATGGTGTAGGAAAAGCGGAATACGCCGGCTTCCGGGGCAGACTGCTCCGGCAGGTATTCGGGCTGTACCTCGATCTGAAAGTCGTTGGTCGGCATGGTGCAATGGTAACTGCGACAATTGACGGATGAGCCGCACCTTCCGCATCGCCCCCTCCATCCTGTCCGCCGACTTCGCCCGCCTCGGGGAAGAAGTGCGCAACGTCATTGCTGCCGGCGCCGACTGGATCCACTTTGACGTGATGGACAACCATTACGTGCCGAACCTGACTTTCGGCCCCATGATCTGTGAGGCTTTGAAGCCGCACGCCAAAACCGCCGAAGGCATTGCCGTGCCGATCGACGTGCATCTGATGGTCCAGCCCGTCGACGCGCTGGCCCAGGCCTTTGCCCAGGCCGGTGCCGACTACATCAGCTTTCACCCCGAAGCCTCGACCCATGTGCACCGCAGCGTGCAGGCCATCAAGGCCGCGGGCTGCAAGCCCGGTGTGGTCTTCAACCCGGGCACGCCGCTCGACGTGCTGGACTGGATCATCGACGACGTGGACCTGATCCTGCTGATGAGCGTCAACCCCGGTTTCGGCGGCCAGAGCTTCATCGACAGCACGTTCCGCAAGATCGAAGCCGCACGCAAGCGCATCGAGGCTTCGGGCAAGGACATCCGCCTTGAAGTCGATGGCGGCATCAAGGGCGACAACATCCGCCGCGTCGCCGACGCCGGCGCCGACACCTTTGTCGCCGGCAGCGCGATCTTCGGCAAGCCCGACTACCGCGCTGTCATCGACGGCATGCGTACCGCGCTGGCCTGAACCTTCCCGCCTGGCAGGCTGCCGGGCAGGGCGGCGGGCAGTCCGCGTCCGCCGCCATTCATTGCTTACCCTCCATGCTCCTGCCCCATCCCTCTCTTGCCGCCTTTGATTTCGATGCCGCCATCGTGGACCTGGACGGCACCATGGTCGATACGCTGGGCGACTTCAGCGCCGCCCTCAACGGCATGCTGGCCGATCTGCAGCTGCCGGCGATTGCCGCGGCATCGATTGAAACCATGGTCGGCAAGGGCTCGGAGCATCTGATCCGCAGCGTGCTGGCGCATGTGGGCGTCGCCGATATCGAGGCCGTCTACCCGCAAGGCTGGGAGCGCTATCAGCACCACTACCTGGCGATCAACGGCCAGCACGCCCAGGTCTATGCCGGCGTGCGCGCCGGGCTCGACGCCTTGCGTGCCCAGGGCCTGCGCCTGGCCTGCCTGACCAACAAGCCGCTGGCGTTTGCCCAGCCGCTGCTCGCGGCCAAGGGGCTCGATGGCCTGTTCGAAATTGTTTTTGGCGGCGACTCGTTCGAGCGCAAGAAGCCCGATCCGCTGCCCCTCGTCAAGACCTGCGCAGCCCTGGGCACGGCGCCGGCGCGCACGCTGATGATTGGCGATTCCAGCAACGATGCCAAGGCCGCGCGCGCCGCGGGCTGCCCGGTGGTGCTGGTGGACTATGGCTACAACCATGGCGAACCGGTGCAGGGCGTCGATGCCGATGCCTGCCTGTCCAGCCTGGTGGAATTGACGGCCGCAGCGCCGCCGTTGGGCGCCTGAAAGCCCGGCCTGCGCCACGGGTTTGCTACACTTTGTCCATGTTCATTCACCGCACGTTCATTGCAGGTCTCAAAGACCGGGGAGCCTGGCCCTGGCGCAAGCCAACGCACTTGAACGCTTGATGGCACCTGGGGCACGTCCCAGCGTGCACCCGTGGCCCCTTGCCGGGCCGTCAGATTGAACTGCGGCAGCATTCGCCTGCCGCCCGAGCTGGGAGCTCATTTCCGTGATCACTGAACTGGAATTCAAAAGCCTGTCCGCGCAAGGCTTCAACCGCATTCCCTTGATGGTCGAGGCCTTTGCCGACCTCGAAACCCCCTTGTCGCTGTATCTCAAGCTGGCCCATGGCCAGGGTGATGGCAAGTACAGCTTTCTGCTGGAATCCGTCGTCGGCGGCGAGCGTTTCGGCCGCTACAGCTTCATCGGCCTGCCCGCACGCAGCCTGCTGCGCGCCAGCGGCTTTGGCGCCGACGCCAGGACCGAGGTGGTGACCGACGGCCAAGTGGTTGAAACGCATGCGGGCAATCCGCTGGACTTCATTGCCGCCTACCAGCAGCGCTTCAAGGTCGCGCTGACGCCCGGCATGCCGCGCTTTTGCGGCGGTCTGGCCGGTTATTTCGGCTATGACGCGGTGCGCTACGTCGAGAAGAAGCTCGAGCAGTCGTGTCCACCCGACGACCTGGGCTGCCCCGATATCCTGCTGCTGCAATGCGAGGAAGTCGCGGTCATCGACAACCTGTCGGGCAAGCTCTACCTGATCGTCTACGCCGACCCCTCGCAGTCCGAAGCCTATTCGCGCGGCAAGAAGCGCCTGCGCGCGCTCAAGGAGCAGCTGCGCTATTCGGTCAGCGCGCCCCAGCTCAAGGCCAGTGAAAGCCACCCCGCGCAGCGCAGCTTTGCCAAGGCCGATTACATCGCCGCCGTCGAACAGGCCAAGGAAATGATCGCCGCGGGCGACTTCATGCAGGTGCAGGTCGGCCAGCGCATCCACAAGCGCTACACGCAAAGCCCGCTGAGCCTGTACCGCGCGCTGCGCTCGCTCAATCCCAGCCCCTACATGTACTACTACCACTTTGGAGATTTCCATGTGGTGGGGGCCAGCCCGGAAATCCTGGTGCGCCAGGAGAAGACGCCCGAGGGCCAGAAGATCACCATCCGCCCGCTGGCCGGCACGCGCCCGCGCGGCGCCACGCCCGAGGCCGACAAGGCCACCGAAATCGAGCTGATCAACGACCCCAAGGAACGCGCCGAGCATGTGATGCTGATCGACCTGGCGCGCAACGACATCGGCCGCATCGCGCGCACCGGCAGCGTCAAGGTGACCGAGGCGTTCGCGGTAGAGCGCTACAGCCATGTGATGCACATCGTGAGCAATGTCGAAGGCCTGCTCAATGACGGCATGACCAGCATGGATGTGCTCAAGGCCACCTTCCCCGCGGGCACGCTGACCGGCGCGCCCAAGGTGCACGCAATGGAAGTCATCGACCAGCTCGAACCCGTCAAGCGCGGCATCTATGGCGGCGCCTGCGGCTATCTGAGCTTTGCCGGCGACATGGACGTGGCGATCGCGATTCGCACCGGCGTGATCAAGGACGGCATGCTGTACGTGCAGGCCGCGGCCGGCGTGGTCGCCGACTCGGTGCCCGAGATGGAATGGCGCGAAACGGAACACAAGGCGCGCGCGCTGCTGCGCGCCGCGGAACTGGTAGAGGAAGGACTGGAATGAGCCGCGCAATCGACAAGGTGCCGCACTGCACCACCATGACCGAAGTGCGCCAGGGCGTGAACGCCCTCGACGACATCCTCGTGCCGCTGCTGGTGCAGCGCAGCGGTTTCATGACCCAGGCGGCGCGCGTGAAGAACGACGCTTCGCTGGTGCGTGACGAAGCGCGCATCCAGGCCATCGTCGACCGCGTGCGCGAACAAGCCGTCGCCGAAGGCGGCAGCCCCGATCTGATGGAGCAGCTGTACCGCGGCATGATGGAGCTGTTCATCGCCTACGAACACCAGGAACTCGCGCGGCTGCGCGCCGACGGCCTGTCTCCCTCGACCGCCAAGGAGTGATGCCATGAAACTCCTGATGATCGACAACTACGACAGCTTCACCTACAACATCGTGCAGTACTTCGGCGAACTCGGCGCCGAAGTCAGCGTGGTGCGCAACGACGAAATCACGCTCGAGGAACTGGCGCGGCGCATGCAAGCCGAAGGCATTCAACGGTTGGTGGTCTCGCCCGGCCCCTGCTCGCCGGCCGAAGCCGGCATCTCGGTCGCGGCGATCGAGCATTTCGCCGGCCAGTTGCCCATCCTCGGCGTGTGCCTGGGCCATCAGAGCATTGGCGCGGCATTCGGCGGGCGCATCATCCGCGCCCAGCAGCAGATGCATGGCAAGACCAGCGTCATCACCACCACCCAGGCCGGCGTGTTTGCCGATCTGCCTGCGCAGTTCACCGTCAACCGCTACCACTCGCTGGTGATCGAGCAGGCCAGCCTGCCCGACGTGCTGGAAGTCACCGCGACCAGCGAAGACGGCGAGATCCAGGGCGTGCGCCACCGCGAACTCGCCATCCAGGGCGTGCAATTCCACCCCGAAAGCATATTGACCGAACATGGCCACGCCATGCTGCGCAACTTCCTGGAACAAAAGGCTTGAGTCCCGGCATGCAACAGATCACTCCCCAGGCGGCGCTGCAGCGCACCATCGAACACCGCGAAATCTTCCATGACGAGATGCTGCACCTGATGCGCATGATCATGGGCGGCGAGATGTCGCCGCTGATGACCGCGGCCATCCTCACCGGCCTGCGCGTGAAGAAGGAAACCATTGGCGAGATCACCGCCGCCGCGCAGGTGATGCGCGAGTTCTCGCTGCGCGTGCAGGTGGCCGACACCACGCATCTGGTGGACATCGTCGGCACCGGCGGTGACGGCGCCAACACCTTCAACATCTCGACCTGCTCGATGTTCGTCATCGCCGCGGCCGGCGGCAAGGTGAGCAAGCATGGCGGGCGCAGCGTCTCGAGCAAGAGCGGCAGTGCCGACGCGATGGAGGCGCTGGGCGTCAACCTGAACCTGTCGGCCGACGCCATCGCCGAGTGCATTGCCGAGGTCGGCATTGGCTTCATGTTCGCGCCCAACCACCACCCGGCGATGAAGAACGTGGCCGCGGTACGCAAGGAACTGGGCGTGCGCACGCTGTTCAACATCCTGGGCCCGCTCACCAACCCGGCCAGCGCACCGAATATCCTGATGGGCGTGTTCCACGAAGACCTCGTGGGCATCCAGGTGCGCGCGCTGCAGCGCCTGGGCGCCGAGCATGCGCTGGTGGTCTACGGCCGCGACGGGCTCGATGAAATCAGCCTGGGCGCAAGCACGCTGGTGGGCGAGCTGCGCGATGGCGCGGTGCATGAATACGAGATCCATCCCGAGGACTTCGGCCTGCAGATGGCCAGCACGCGCTCGCTGCGCGTCGAGAACCCTGAAGAGTCGATGGCCATGCTGCGCGGCGTGCTCCAGGGCGCGACCGGCCCGGCGCGCGACATCGTCTGCCTCAATGCGGGCGCGGCGCTTTATGCGGCCAATGTGGTGCCCAGCATTGCCGAAGGCCTGCTGCGCGCGCAGCAGGTGATAGACAGTGGCGCGGCGCTGGCCAAGCTGCAGCAGCTGGTCACCAAGTCGCAGGCGCTGTCCGGCGCGCGCGCCGTTTGAAATTTCCCGAATACCGAAAGCATTCCATGTCCGACATTCTCAACAAGATCGTGGCCGTCAAGCGCGAAGAACTCGCCGCCGCGCTCAAGAAGATGCCGCTGGCCGAGATGCGCCGCGATGCCGAAAGCCGCGTGCTCACGCGCGACTTCGAAGGCGCGCTGCGCGCGAAAATAGCCAAGGGCCAGGCCGCGGTGATCGCCGAAGTCAAGAAGGCCAGTCCGTCCAAGGGCGTGATCCGCGCCGACTTCATTCCCGCCGACATCGCGCAAAGCTATGCCGAAGGCGATGGCAAGGTGAGCGCGGCCTGCCTCTCGGTGCTGACCGACAAGCAGTTCTTCCAGGGCAGCGTCGACTACTTCAAGCAGGCGCGTGCCAGCTGCCTGCTGCCCGTGCTGCGCAAGGATTTCCTGATCGACCCTTATCAGGTGTACGAGTCGCGCGCCATGGGCGCCGACTGCGTGCTGCTGATTGCCGCCTGCCTCGACGACGCGCAGATGGCCGAGATGGAAGCCGTGGCGCGCAGCCTCGACATGGCGGTGCTGGTCGAAGTGCATGACGCCGCCGAACTCGAGCGCGCGCTGCGCCTCAAGACTGCGCTGCTGGGCATCAACAACCGCAACCTGCGCACTTTCGAAGTCAGCCTGCAGACCACGCTGGAGCTGCAAAAGCAGGTGCCGGCCGACAAGCTGCTGGTCACCGAATCGGGCATCCTGACACCGGCCGATGTGAAGCTGCTGCGCGGCGCGGGCGTGAACGCCTTCCTCGTGGGCGAAGCCTTTATGCGTGCCGAAGAGCCAGGTTTCGCGCTGGCCAAACTGTTCAGCTGACCACCAGGAACGCCATGCTCCCATCCTCCGACAGCCCCGTGACCCAGCTGCAAAGCGCCAACCCCGCCGACTGGCCGGTGGCGCCAGGCTGGCAGCCGCTGGTCGACAGCTTCTTCGCCAGTGCGGTGGGCGCCAAGCTGCTGGCCTTTCTGCAGGACCGGCTGGAGGCGGGCGCGGTGATCTTTCCACCGCAGCCGCTGCGCGCGCTGGAGCTCACGCCGCCCGAAGCGGTGCGCGTGGTGATCCTGGGCCAGGATCCGTACCACGGCCGTGGTCAGGCCGAGGGCTTGGCGTTTTCCGTGGCGCCCGGCGTGCAGCTGCCGCCCTCGCTGCGCAATATCTTCAAGGAAATGCAGCGCGACCTGGGCACGCCCATGCCGGCGTTTCCCGCGCCTGGCGGCAGCCTGGCTAAGTGGGCCACGCATGGCGTGCTGCTGCTCAACACCTGCCTCACGGTGGAAGAGGGCCAGGCCGCGAGCCACAGCAAGCGCGGCTGGGAGGCGCTGACCGATGCCGTCATCCGCCATGTCGCCGAAGGCCCGAATCCCGTGGTGTTCATGCTGTGGGGCAGCCATGCGCAGTCCAAGCAGGCCTGGATTCCCGCCGATCGCGGCCATCTGGTGCTGACCAGCAACCACCCTTCGCCGCTGTCTGCGCTGCGCCCGCCCGTGCCCTTCATCGGCAATGGCCATTTTGGCCAGGCGCGCGCGTTTCGCGCCGCGCAGTCCGGCACCTGAAACGATACCGACCGCCAAGCAGCATGTCGGCTGTTTATTGGTGAAAACTATCTGTTTGAATTTATTGTTAGTTGTTATCTTGACGGCAACAGGCCTGGCCTGTGCCATTCACCAGCTGAACTTTCAATATTCAAGGGGATAGTTCCCATGCGCTTTCAACCAGAAATGACGGGGTTATGCCTGACGCTGGCGCTCATGCTGCCCGGCTGCGGCGGCGACACGGATGGCGTCAGCAACGTTGCGCCGTTGGCGCCAGCCGATGCCAATGTACCTGCGGCCGCCGTGGTGGCGGTTTCGGGCGCTGTCCCTGACATCCCGCCATCGAGCCTGTCGTCTTCGGAAGATGCTGAAGCTACCGAGCTGCAGCCCGCCGCCTTGCCAACACAAGAGGCAGAACTGCAAGCTGCTGCTCTGGCGCAGGACGCAGAACTGCAGCGTTTTGTGACGGCACAGGACCATGTGGGCCCCATGTCTCGAACGTCCGTCTACGAGCAGGCAGTTGTGGAGCTGGGTAACGGAAAAAAGACGTCCCATTGGATGTGGTACGTCTTTCCGCAACTGCTTCTTGGCACCACGAAGATATCGAAAACCTACGCCATCGCGGATCTTGACCAAGCCAGGCGCTACCTGGCGCACCCGGTTCTCGGCGAGCGGCTCAGGACCTGTTTCGAGATGGTGCTGAAGCATTCCGACAAGTCGGCAGCGCAGATGTTCGGCGGCGACGCGATGAAGCTCATGTCGTCCGCCACCCTGTTTCAGCAGGCGGGCGCAGGCTCCGAGGATCCAAAAGATGCCTGCTTTCAAAAGGTGCTGGACAATTTCTACGCTGGCAAAGCCGACCAGAGGACCCTCGAATTGCTGCAAGCACAACGGCAGCGCCCGGCATGACCCTCCATTGCCGCTGATTTCTCAGCGCGATTCCCGCAGGCTCAGCCAGATGCTGCTGATCCCGCACAGCACCACGCCCGCCATGCCGATCAGCGACAGCTGGTCCGGCACCTGGCCAAAGAACAGCCAGCCCATGGCCATCGCAAAGCCGATCTGGCTGTAGAGAAACGGCGAGATCGTCGCCGGGGTCGCCACGCGGTAGGCCTGCAGCAGCAGCAGATGGCCCACACCGCTGCACCCGCCCATGACCAGCACCGCGGCCCAGAGCTGCCAGCTGGTCACGCTCTGCCAGAACAGCGGCAGCAGCGGGGCCGTGAGCAGCAGCGGCAGCCAGGTGGTGTAGAGCTGGGTGGTGGCGGGTTCGTCCAGACGTGCCAGGCGGCTGCCCAGCAGCTGGTAGCCCGTGCCGCACAGCAGCAACGCCATCGGCAGCAGGCTGCGCCAGCCCAGCGGCTGGTCGGTGCTTTCGGGGCGCACGATCAGGATCACGCAGGCCAGGCCGATCAGCAGCAGCACCAGGCGCGCGCCGCTGATGCGCTCCTTGAACAGCCAGGCCGAGGCGACCACGATCAGCAGCGGGCTGGCCGACCAGATGGCGGTGAAGTTGCCCAGCGGCATGCTCTGGATGCAGAAGAAGGCGATGCAGGTGGTCGCCATGCCGAAGGCCGAACGGCTGAACTGGAAACGTGGATGCTGAGTGCGCAGGATGGACCAGCCATGGCGCGGCAGCACCAGCGCCGCCGTGACCAGCGCCTGGGCCAGATAGCGCAGCCAGACGACCAGCAGCATGGGCAGCGCCTGGCCGCTGAACTTGGTCGCGCTGTCGAGCATGGCAAACAGCGCGCAGGCGCATACCGTCAGGGCTATGCCGGTCAGCGCCGAGCGCGTGGCCGGGGAACGCCGCGTGAACCAGGAGGACATCGCGCCCACCCTCTCTTGTTTGAATTGGATCTGCCGCTCAAGCGAGCTGGAATTGGCTGCACAGGTGGTTGCGCTGCGCAAGCAAAACATTCTAGGGCCTGTCATCGTGTGCCCGGCCCGGCACCGACCGCCAGGCGATGGCCGGGTGGGCCAAAGGCCCATGTATCCGGGTCAACCCTTGGTGTCTGATAGGATGCGCAATGATAATTGTTCGCAAATGGAATGCTCCGGCGCGAACCATTTTTTTGCCGGTAATATGAAAAGGACAGGGGTTATGACGTTTTCCGTGACGCGCCGTCAGGCGATGGGCCGCTTGGGTCAATGGGGTGTGGTGTTGGGCCTGGCCGGCAGTGCCGGCGCCGGCTGGGCGGCTGACACCGTGACCGTCAAGGACAACACGGGCAGCGTGAATGTTCCCTTCCAACCCAAGACCGTGCTGGTGCTGGACCTGTCGGCGCTGGACATCATCCAGGCCCTGGGCGCGCAAGTGCAGGGCATTCCCAACCAGAAGCTGCCGCCGCTGCTCGCGCGCTATGCGGACAGCGCCAAGTACCCGCAGGTCGGCAGCCTGTTCGAGCCCGATTACGAAAAGATCAAGGCGCTCAAGCCCGACCTGATCATTGCCGGCAACCGTTCGCTGCCCAAGATCGAGGAACTGAGGAAGTTCGCGCCGGTGCTCGACATCACGCTCGACAACCAGCAGCAGCTGGACCATGTCTACCGCAACATCCGCGCGATTGCCGCGGTATACGGCCTCAAGGAAAAGGGCGAAGCCGAGATCCAGTCCGTGCAAAAGGCCGTGGCCGACCTGCGCACCAAGGCCGCGAAGCAAGGTCCCGGCCTGTTCCTGATGACCAATGGCGGCAAGCTCAGCGTCTATGGCCCGGGTTCGCGCTTCGACATGCTTTACACGGTGTTCGGCATGAAGCCGCTGCCGCAGAAGATCGATGTCTCCAAGCATGGCCAGGCCGTGTCCTTCGAGTACCTGCTCAAGGCCAATCCCGAGTGGCTGTTCGTGCTGGACCGCGACGCCGCGATCGGCCGCGAAGGCGCGGCCGCGCAGCAGCTGCTCGACAACAAGCTGGTGCAGGCCACCAAGGCCTGGCGCAGCAAGCAGGTGGTGTATGTCAACGCCGCCAACTGGTATTTGCTGTCCAACGCCGGCCCGGGCGCCCTGAAGGCCAACATCCAGCAACTGTCGGATGCCTTCTCCCGCGGTTGAATCGGGCGCCGCGCCGCGGCGTGCCTTTCTTGCAGCGTGGTCCGGGGCCCTGGTGGCCCTTTTTGCATTGGCGCTGTGGAGTCTGTCGGTCGGAGTGAGCGACGTGTCCTGGAACACGCTGTGGTCGTCGAGCGAGGACGACATGGTGGCCCAGGTGCTGCTCTACAGCCGCGTGCCGCGCACGCTGGCGCTGATTCTCGCGGGCTCGTCGATGGCCGTGGCCGGGCTGCTGATGCAGATGCTGGCGCGCAACCATTTCGTCGAGCCATCGACCGTGGGTACGGTCGAATCCGCGACCCTGGGCATGCTGATGATGGCGCTGTGGGCGCCCGACTGGTCGGTCTGGGCCAAGATGGGCGTCGCCGCGGTGATGGCGTTGCTGGGCACGGCCTTGTTTCTGGCGGTGCTGTCGCGCGTGAAGCTGCGCTCGGCCTGGATCGTGCCGCTGGTCGGCTTGATCCTGGCCGGCGTGATCGATGCGGGCGCGACCTTCTTTGCCTACCAGCACGACATGATCCAGTCGCTGCGCGCCTGGGCCAATGGCGACTTCTCCGTGGTCATCGAGGGCCGCTATGAAATGCTGTGGCTGTCGCTGGGCGTGACGCTGCTGGCCTGCCTGGCGGCCGACCGCTTCACCGTGGCCGGCCTGGGCGAGTCGTTTGCCACCAACCTCGGGCTCAACTACCGGCGCCTGGTGTGGCAGGGCCTGGTGGTGGTGGCCGTGGTCACGGCCTGTGTGGTGGTGACCGTGGGCAGCATTCCGTTTGTCGGGCTCATCGTGCCGAATGTCGTGCGCCTGATCCTTGGTGACAATGTGCGCCGCAGCGTGCTGTGGGTGGCCATGGCCGGTGCGGCGCTGACGCTGCTGTGCGATCTGGTGGGGCGGCTGGTGATCGCGCCCTATGAGATTCCCGTGGGCACGGTGATGGGTGTGGTCGGCAGCGCCCTGTTCCTGGCCCTTATCGTGCGCGGGCGCCGACGTGCGGGCTGACATGGAAAATACAACGCAGATCGCCGCTTCCGGTGCGGCCACCTGGGCCGAGCGCTGGCGCATGCCGGGCGTGCGCCTGGGCCTGCTGGCGCTGCTGGCCGTGCTGGCCGGCGTGGCCTTCATGACCGTGGGCGTGCAGACCGACTGGGCCTTTGTGATCGAGCACCGCGGCATCAAGCTGCTGACGATGCTGGTCGTGGCCGGCGCCATCGGCATGTCGACCGTGGTCTTCCAGACCATCACCCACAACACCATTCTCACGCCATCGGTGATGGGGCTCGATGCGCTTTACCAGTTCATCCAGGCGGTGCTGGTGCTGACGCTGGGCATGGCCGGCGTGGTCGCCTGGGGCGTGCTGCCCAAGTACCTGCTGGAGATCGCGCTGATGGTGTTCTTCAGCGTGCTGCTGATGCGCTGGCTGTTCACCGGCCAGTCCAGCAGCCTGCATCTGATGCTGCTGGTGGGCATGGTCGGCGGCATCTTCTTTCGCAGTCTGACCAGCTTTGCGATGCGCATGATCGACCCCAACGAGTTCGCCTCGCTGCAGGACCGGATGTTCGCCAACTTCAACTCCATCCAGCTGCAGCTGCTGTGGCCGTCCATGGCCTTGATGGCGCTGGGCCTGGCCTGGATCTGGCGCCAGCGCCATGTGCTCGATGTGCTGGCGCTGGGCCGCGATGTGGCCGTGAACCTGGGGCTGGCCTACCAGCGCCAGGTGCTGCAGCTGCTGGTCGTCATGGCCTGCCTGGTCGCGGTGTCGGCGGCGCTGGTCGGGCCCGTGACCTTCTTCGGCCTGCTGGTCAGCAACATGGCCTACCAGTGGATGGGCACGCGCCGCCACAATTGGGTGCTGCCCGCGGCCGTGCTGTGGGGCTGCGTGCTGTTGCTGGGCGGTCAGGTGATTCTCGAGCAGGTGTTTGCTTTCAACACCGCGTTGTCCATCGTCGTCGAGTTTCTCGGCGGCATGGTGTTTATCTATTTGTTGATGCGCAGAGGCAAGGCATGATTGACGCACGCGATCTGGTCAAGAACCATGGCAGCACCACGGTGCTGAACGCGGTGACGCTGCAGATACCCACCCGCAAGTTCACGGCCATCATCGGCCCCAACGGCGCGGGCAAATCGACGCTGCTGTCGCTGGTCAGCCGGCTGATGCCCATGAGCAGCGGCACGGTGAGCGTCGACGGCCTGGATGTGGCCACCACCGCCAGCGATGCACTGTCGCGCGTGCTGGCCATCCTGCGCCAGGACAACCAGTCGGCGCTGCGCCTCACGGTGCGCGATCTGGTGGGCTTTGGCCGTTTTCCGCACAGCAAGGGCCGGCTCACGGTGGAGGATCTCAAGCATGTCGAGGATGCGCTCGATTACCTCCAGCTCCAGCCCCTGGCCGAGCGCTTTCTCGACGAGCTCTCGGGCGGCCAGCGCCAGCGCGCCTACATCGCCATGGTGCTGTGCCAGGACACACCCTACATGCTGCTCGACGAGCCGCTCAACAACCTCGACATGGCGCATGCCGTGACCATGATGAAGCTGCTGCGCCGCGCCGTCGACGAGCGCGGCAAGACCGTGGTGGTGGTGCTGCACGACATCAACTTCGCGGCCTGCTACGCCGACCACATCATCGCGATGAAGGACGGCGCCGTGGCGCATGAAGGCTCACCGCAGCAGGTGGTCCAGGATGAGGTGCTTTCGGCGCTCTACGGCATCGAGGTCACGGTGCATGAGGTCAAGGGCCAGCGGCTGTGCCACTACTTTGCCTGAGCCCGCGTTGAGCGTCCCGATCACCCAGAGCTTGTGAAACTGGCGTGGCCCAGCAAGGGGGCAGCGAGGAAGGGCCGCCCCGCACCGAGGCTGCCGTCCCCCTCCACCGAAGGTTGAGAGGGGGAAGCGTCGAAGACGCTCAGGGGGTGCTTCTTTTTACGCGCTCGAGCAGCATCGAATCGCCGTAGCTGAAGAACCGGTACTGGTTGGCAATCGCCTGCTGGTACAGCGCCATCACGCGCTCGTAGCCGGCCAGGGCGCTGACCAGCATCATCAGCGTGCTCTTGGGCAGGTGGAAGTTGGTGACCAGCATGTCCACCACCTGGAACTCGAAGCCGGGTGTGATGAAGATGTTGGTGTCGCCCTGGATATTGCCGCTCCTGGCCCAGGATTCCAGCGTGCGCACCGTGGTCGTGCCCACCGCGATCACGCGGCCGCCGCGCTGGCGGCAACGCTCGAGCGCGGCCAGCGTGGGAAACGGAATGTCGTACCACTCGCTGTGCATCTGGTGCTCGGCGAGGTTCTCGGTCTTCACGGGCTGGAAGGTGCCGGCGCCGACATGCAGCGTCACGCTGGCGCGTTCGACGCCGCGTTCCTCCAGGCGCGCGAGCACGGCTTCATCGAAATGCAGCGCGGCCGTGGGCGCGGCCACGGCGCCGGGCTTGTTCGCGAACACCGTCTGGTAGCGCTGGCTGTCCTCGGCCGCGTCGGGGTCGTTGCCCTCGGACTGCTGGCGCTCGATATAGGGCGGCAGCGGCAGATGGCCGTGGCGCTCCATCAGCTCGTAAGGTGTCTCGCCCGCCGGGCCCTGCAGCTCGAAGCGGAACAGCGGGCCGTTCTCGTCCGGCCAGCGGCCCAGCAGCTGGGCGTCGAAGCCACCCCCACGCAGGCCGCCGCACATGTGGATGCGGGCGCCGGGCAGGGGCTTCTTGCTGACGCGCATGTGCGCCACCACCGCGTTGCCCTCCAGCACGCGCTCGATCAGCAGCTCGAGCTTGCCGCCGCTGGCTTTCTCGCCAAACAGCCGCGCCTTGAGCACGCGCGTGTCATTGAACACCAGCAGGTCGCCGGCATGGAGCAGTTCGGGCAGCTCGCGGAAGATGCGGTGTACCGCAGGCGCCGTGCGGCCATCGAGCAGGCGCGAGGCGCTGCGTTCGGGCGTGGGGTGCTGGGCAATGAGGGATTCGGGAAGCGCGAAGTCGAAGTCGCTGAGCGTGAAGGCGCGAGGGCTGGAAGACATGTAGTTCTTGAGGGCCGGACAGGGCCCGTTCCAAGGGTCAAAAAAGGAGCCGGAATTGTCGCAAAGAAACGCTATGGCTGCGGCGACTGTTGTCTTTGGCCGCCGCCCCCAGTGTCGCTCGTCGCTCAGGTCAGCGCCGGCTCGGCGCTGGGCGCGCGTGCACGCCACAGCGTGTCGAGGTCGTCAAACGGCCAGTCCGCGGGGTCTTCGTGCGTCACGATGCGCTCGCTGCACTCCAGGGCGGCGAGGTCGATGACATAGGGCGGGATGCGCTGCTGCGGCTTGATGGCGTAGAACACCTTGATGCGCGGCGCGAGCAGGGAGATTTCCGACGGCTCGATGACCATCGCCAGCCGGTCGGAGTTGAGCCGCACCAGCGAGCCCACGGGGTAGATGCCCACGGTCTGCACAAAGGCCTCGAACAGCTTGTGGTCCAGATGGGTGCGGCTCCATTGCGCCATGCGGCGTATGGCCTCGGCCGGCGGCCAGCCGTGCTTGTAGGGGCGCTCGGAAGTCACGGCGTCGTAGATGTCGCAGATGGCCGTCATGCGCGCCAGCAAGGGAATGTTCTCGCCCGCCAGCTGGTGCGGGTAGCCCGTGCCGTCGACCTTTTCATGGTGGTAGAGGCAGGCATCGCGCACCGCCGGATCGATGTCCATGGCCTGCAGCATCTGCCAGCCCTTGGCGGCATGGGTGCGCATGAGCGCGAATTCATAGTCGTCCAGCGGCCCGGGCTTGTTGAGAATCTCCGGGCTGATGCCGGCCTTGCCCAGGTCGTGCAGCAGGCCGGCCAGCGCCGCCTTGCGCACGCTGTGGTCGTCCAGGCCCAGGCGCCGCGCCAGCGCTGCCATCAGTGCGCAGACCGCGAGGCAATGCAGGTAGGTGTACTGGTCCGCTTCCTTGAGCCGCACCAGGCTGGTCAATGCGGCCGGGTTGCGTTCAATGGAGTCGGTGATGTCTTCGACCAGGCGATAGACCGGGGGGATGTCCAGGCCCGTGCCATCGCGCGCCTGGCTGAACAGCTGGGTGATGGCCGGATGGGCTTGCTGGCACAGGCTGGCGGCATGCTGCAGCTCCTCGTCCATGCTGCTGGTGCTCGAGCGCCGTGCCGAGCGCGGGCGCTCCGAGCGCGCCGAAGACGGGGAATCGACAAAGGACGAGGTGTCGGGGTTGTAGACCAGGCATTCCACCTCGGGCGGCACATCAGCGCCCTTGCGCACGTCGATCCAGACTTCCTGGATGCTGCCGTTGTGCAGCTTGGCCAGTTCTTCCGGAGTCTGGATCAGAAACCGGCTGCGCCAGAAAGGGTGGGCGAGCCAGGAGCCGCAGAATTCGTGCAGATACATGCCCTGCGAGAGGTGCTGGACATTGAGGCGCTTGAGCATGGGGGCAGGGCGTGAAAGATAACCTGACGAAAAGTGGACCGGCGCATGGTAGCCTTTTTACTCGGACTGTCGCGCCGTTTTGCGGTGCGCGGTTTGCGCGCAAGCGTAGCCCTATTGTGCCTTTCCCTTTGACCGAGATTGCCCGTCCTCCATGCCAGCCCCGTCATCCGCCCCGCCCAAAGCCGCCGCCAGCAGTGCCCAGAAGGCCTTGCTCAAGCTCGGGCTGACGCGTGACATCGATCTGGCGCTGCATCTGCCGTTGCGCTATGAGGATGAAACGCGCATCACGCCGCTGCGCAATGCCCGCGATGGCGCCGTGGTGCAGATCGAGGCCACGGTGGTTTCCAGCGAAGTGCAGTTGCGCCCCAGGCGCCAGTTGCTGGTGCAGGTCGAGGACGAGACGGGCAGTTGCGAGCTGCGCTTTTTCAGCTTCTATCCCTCGCACCAGAAGACCCTGTCCGTGGGCGCGAAGCTGCGCATCCGCGGCGAGATCAAGGGCGGCTTCTGGGGCCGGCAGATGATGCATCCCGCGTTTCGCCTGGCCGGTGGCGAGCTGCCGGCCGCGCTCACGCCCGTCTATCCGACGGTGGCCGGACTGCCCCAGCCCTATCTGCGCCGCGCCATCGCGACCGCGCTGCAGCGCGCCGATCTGAGCGACACCCTGCCGCCGCTGGCCGCGCCGCCGGTGCACCAGACCTTTGGCGCGGGCGGGCTGCAACCGCTGTTCAGCTTGCACGACGCGCTGCGGTTTCTGCACAACCCCACGCCCGATGTGGCCTTGGCCACGCTCGAAGACCATAGTCACCCGGCCTGGCAGCGGCTCAAGGCCGAGGAACTGCTGGCCCAGCAGCTGTCGCAATACCAGTCCAAGCGCGAACGCGCACGGCTGCGTGCGCCGGCGCTGGCCATGCCCGCGGCCGTGCCCGGCGCGGTGCCGCTGGATGCGCAATTCCTGGCCCAGCTGCCGTTCGGCCTGACGCGCGCCCAGCAGCGCGTATGCGCCGAGATTGCCGCCGACATGGCGCGGCCCGTGCCCATGCACCGGCTGCTCCAGGGCGATGTGGGCTCGGGCAAGACCGTGGTCGCGGCGCTGTCGGCCGTGACCTGCATTGCCGCGGGCTGGCAGTGCGCGCTGATGGCGCCGACCGAAATCCTTGCCGAGCAGCATTTCGGCAAGCTCGTGGGCTGGCTGGAAACCATTCTTGCGCCGTTGGGCAAGAAGGTCGCCTGGCTGTCGGGCGCGCAAAAGAAGAAGCAGCGCACGGAAATGCTGGCGCTGATTGCCAGCGGCGAGGCCGCGCTGGTGGTCGGCACCCATGCGGTGATCCAGGAGCAGGTGCAGTTCCACAACCTGGCGCTGGCGGTGATCGACGAGCAGCACCGCTTTGGCGTGGCCCAGCGCCTGGCGCTGCGGCAAAAGCTCGCGCATGCCGGCCTGGAGCCGCACATGCTGATGATGAGCGCCACGCCCATTCCGCGCACGCTGGCCATGAGCTATTACGCCGACCTCGACGTGTCGACCATCGACGAGCTGCCGCCGGGGCGCACGCCCATCGTCACCAAGCTGATTGCCGACAGCCGGCGCGATGAAGTGATCGAGCGCATCGCGGCGCAGGTGGCTTCGGGCCGGCAGGTCTATTGGGTCTGCCCGCTGATCGAGGAAAGCGAGGCGCTGGACCTGTCCAACGCCACCGCCACCCATGTCGACCTGAGCGAGGCCTTGCCCGGCGTCATGGTTGGCCTGCTGCATTCGCGCATGCCCACGGCCGAGAAGAAGGCGGTGATGGAACTGTTCACCGCGGGCGTGATGGGCGTGCTGGTGAGCACCACGGTGATCGAGGTGGGCGTCGATGTGCCCAATGCCTCGCTGATGGTGATCGAGCACTCCGAGCGCTTTGGCCTGAGCCAGCTGCACCAGTTGCGCGGCCGTGTCGGCCGCGGCGCGGCGGCCTCGGCCTGCGTGCTGCTGTATGCGGTGAACGACAGCGGCAAGCTCGGAGAAACCGCCAAGGAGCGGCTGCGCGCCATGGCCGAAACCAACGACGGCTTTGAAATCGCGCGCCGCGACCTGGAGATCCGCGGACCGGGCGAGTTCCTGGGCGCGCGCCAGTCGGGCGCGGCGATGCTGCGTTTTGCCGACCTGGCCACCGACATCGAGCTGCTCGAATGGGCACGCGAATGCGCGCCGCAGATGCTGGACCGTTTCCCGCAGTTGGCCGAACGGCATGTGGCGCGCTGGCTGGGTGGCAAGGCCGAATACCTCAAGGCATGAGGCCTACCGGCCGCAAAACCCGGGCAATTTCTGACATCGCGAGTGCAATATGCACTACTGAGGCTAAACTGCCGCGACAATAGGCATTCCGCATGGCCCAGAACTTACATTCATGACACTTACCGAACTCAAGTACATCGTTGCCGTGGCCCGCGAAAAGCACTTCGGCCATGCGGCGGAAGCCTGCTATGTGTCGCAGCCCACGCTGTCGGTTGCCATCAAGAAGCTCGAAGAAGAGCTGGATGTCAAACTGTTCGAGCGCAGCGCCGGCGAAGTGTCGGTGACGCAACTGGGCGAGGAAATCGTGCGCCAGGCGCAAAGCGTGCTTGAGCAGGCGGCCGCCATCAAGGAAATCGCCAAGCGCGGCAAGGACCCGCTGGCCGGCGCCCTGACCCTGGGCGTGATCTACACCATCGGCCCCTACCTGCTGCCCGAGCTGGTGCGCCACGCCATCCAGCGCACGCCGCAGATGCCGTTGATGCTGCAGGAGAACTACACCGTCAAGTTGCTGGAAATGCTGCGCACCGGTGAGATCGACTGCGCCATCGTGGCCGAGCCCTTCCCCGATACCGGCCTGGCCACGGCCCCGCTGTACGAAGAGCCCTTCATGGCCGCCGTGCCCAGCTCCCACCCGCTGGCCAAGCAGGATTCGGTCTCGACCATCGAGCTGAAGAACGAAACCATGCTGCTGCTGGGTTCGGGCCACTGCTTCCGTGACCATGTGCTCGAAGTCTGCCCCGAGTTCGCGCGCTATGCGAGCAATGCCGAAGGCATACGCCGCACGTTCGAAGGCTCGTCGCTGGAAACCATCAAGCACATGGTGGCCGCCGGCATGGGCGTGACGCTAGTGCCGCGCCTGTCGGTGCCGCGCGATGCGCTGGAAAACCACGTGCGCCGCCGCAAGAACGATGAACCGCATATCCGCTACCTGCCGATCCGCACCGAAGACGGCCTGGTCACGCCCAGCCGCCGGGTGGTGCTGGTGTGGCGCCGCAGCTTCACGCGCTACGAGGCGATTGCCGCGCTGCGCAATGCGGTCTATGCCTGCAACCTGCCGGGCGTCGAGCGTTTGTCTTAATAGCACCCCCTGAGCCGCTGCGCGGCTTCCCCCTCTCAACCTTCGGTGGAGGGGGGCGGCCGGCCAGGCACGACACCCTCGCTGCGGGGCGGCCCTTGCTCGGTGTCCCCCCGCTGGGCCGCGCCAGTATCAGGCGCGGCGTTCCCCGGCTTTTCGTGCTGCCGGGTCTGCGCTACATTGTGACCGGTACCTTGTTTTCGTCCCGGATCCCATGTCACACGCTGCTTCTTCCCCCGCCGCACCCCGCTCCAAACTGTCGCTGTATCTCGACCTGATACGCTGGAACCGTCCCGCGGGCTGGCTGGTGCTGGTCTGGCCCACGCTGGCCGCGCTGTGGGTGGCCGCGGAAGGTTTCCCGGGCTGGCATCTGCTGCTGGTGTTCGTGCTCGGCACGGTGCTGATGCGCAGCGCCGGCTGCTGCATCAACGACATTGCCGACCGCGATTTCGACAAGCATGTGAAGCGCACCACGCAGCGTCCGATCACCTCGGGCCAGGTGTCGGTCAAGGAGGCCATCGTGCTGGGCGTGGTGCTGGCGCTGGTCGCGCTGGGCCTGGTGCTGACCACGCGCTGGGAGGCCGTTGCCTGGTCGGTGCCGGCGGTGCTGTTCACCATCCTCTATCCGTTCACCAAGCGCTTTTTCTCCATGCCCCAGGCCTTCCTGGGCATTGCCTTCAACTTCGGCATCGTCATTGCGTTTGCCGCGGTGCTGGGCACGGTCACCGCGACCGGCTGGGTGCTGTGGCTGGCCAACATGTTCCTGGTGCTGGCCTATGACACCGAGTACGCGATGGTCGACCGCGACGACGACCTGAAGATAGGCATGAAGACCTCGGCCATCACGCTGGGCCAATGGGATGTGGCCGGCGTCATGGCCTTCTTTGCGCTGTGCTGGCTGCTGACGCTTTGGGCCTTGCTGCCCTATGCGCTGGGCTGGCCGTTCGCGCTGGGCATGGGCGCGGCGCTGGCGCAGATCATCTGGCACTTCACGCTGATCCGCGGGCGCACCCGCGAGGGCTGCTTCGTCGCCTTCAGCAAGAGCCACTGGATAGGCGCCACGCTGTTTGCCGGCGTGGCGCTGGGGTTTGCATTGCGCTGATCAGCGGCCGAATTCTTCGGCCAGTTCTTTCGCGCGGTGTTCGGCAGCGCGCATCGCGGCCACAAACTGCTCCGGCACCTGCGCCTGCTGCATATGGCTGATCGCCGCGTGCGTCGTGCCACCCTTGCTGGTCACGCGCTGGCGCAGCACCTCGACCGGCTCGCTGGAGCGCGCCGCCAGTTCCGAGGCGCCCTGGAAAGTGGCCACCGCGAGCTGGTAGGACTGGTGCGCGCCCAGGCCCATGTCCACGCCGGCCTGGACCATGGCTTCGAGAAACAGAAACACATAGGCCGGGCCCGAACCCGACAGCGCCGTGACGGCGTCGAGCTGCTCTTCCTGCGCGACCCACAGGTGTTTGCCGGTGCTGGCCACCACCTGTTCGACCAGGGCCTTGGCCTCGTCATTGACGGCGGCGCGGGCAAACAATCCCGTGATGCCCTGGCCGATCAGCGCCGGCGTATTGGGCATGGCGCGCACGATGCGCTCGCTGCCCAGCCACTGCGCGATGCTGGCCGTGGGAATGCCCGCGGCCACGCTCAGATGCAGGGCGTCGGCGGTATGCGGCGCCACGGCGGCGGCCGCGTCCTTGAAGGTCTGGGGCTTCACCGCCCAGACCACGAGGCCGGCGCGTGCCAGCGCGCTGCCGGCTTCGGCCTGGGCCCGGATGCCGAACTGCTCCTGCAGCGCCGCGCGCGCGGCTTCAAAGGGCTCGACGACTTCGATCTGCTCGGCGGCCACGCCCTGGCGCAGCAGGCCGCCAATGATGGCGCTGGCCATGTTGCCGCCGCCAATGAAGGCAATCGAAGTAGACAGGGGGGAGAGTGTGCTCATGGTGTTGCTAGCGAAAGAAGAGTGTGGTCAGGCAGGCAGCGAGGCTTGTGCCACGGCATGTTCCCAATGCGCCATCAATTCCTGGGCGCGCGACGGGGGCAGCGTCGGCATGAAGCGCCGCTCGGCGACCCACAATTCGGTCAGCTCATCGGTGCTTTGATAGACGCCAGCCGACAGCCCGGCGAGATAGGCCGCACCCAAAGCCGTGGTTTCAACCACGGCGGGGCGCACCACGGGAATGCCCAGCAGATCGGCCTGGAACTGCATCAGCAGATTGTTGACGCAGGCGCCGCCATCGACGCGCAGCTCGCTCACGGGCGCGCCGCCGCTTTCCACCGCGTCGCGGCTCATGGCCAGCAGCAGGGCCGCGCTCTGATAAGCAATCGATTCCAGCGCGGCGCGCGCGATATGCGCCAGCGAGCTGCCGCGCGTGAGACCCGTGATGGTGCCGCGAGCCTCCGGTTTCCAGTAGGGCGCGCCCAGGCCGGTGAAGGCCGGCACCAGCATCACGCCGCCCGAATCGGGCACGCTTTCGGCCAGCGATTGCACCTGGCCGCTGTGCTCTATGGCCTGCAGGCCGTCGCGCAGCCACTGCACCACGGCGCCGCCGATGAACACGCTGCCTTCGAGCGCATAGGCGGGCGTGGCGCTGGTCTGCGCGGCGCTGGTGGTGAGCAGGCCGTTGTGCGAGGTCTGGAAGTTGGCGCCGGTATGCATCAGCATGAAGCAGCCCGTGCCATAGGTGTTCTTGGCCATTCCGGCCTTGAAGCAGGCCTGGCCGAACAGCGCGCTTTGCTGGTCGCCGGCGACGCCGCCGATCGCAATTGCCGCGCCCAGCACGTCAGCCGCGGTCTGGCCGAAGTCGCTGGACGAGGGCAGCACTTCGGGCATCAGCGACTTCGGGATGCGCAGCAGCGCCAGCAGCTCGTCGTCCCATTGGTTGCTGTGCACATTGAACAGCATGGTGCGCGAGGCATTGCTGACGTCGGTCACATGGCGCTTGCCCTGCGTCAGCTGCCAGATCAGCCAGCTGTCTATGGTGCCGAAGGCGAGCTCGCCGCGCTCGGCCGCGGCGCGCGCGCCCGGCACTTCGTCCAGCAGCCACTGCAGCTTGGTCGCCGAGAAATAGGCGTCGATGCGCAGGCCGGTCTTTTGCTGGATGCTGTCGGCATGGCCGCCTTCGCGCAGCTGGGCACATGCGGGCTCGGCGCGTCTGTCCTGCCAGACGATGGCGTGGTGTATGGGCTGGCCGGTCTGGCGGTTCCAGACCACGGTGGTCTCGCGCTGGTTGGTGATGCCCAGCGCGCGCACCTGGCTGGCCGCGATGCCGGCCTGGGCCAGCGCGGCGCGCGCCGTGCTCAACTGGGTGCGCCAGATCTCCAGCGGGTCATGCTCGACCCAGCCTGGACGTGGAAAGATTTGCGGCAGCTCGAGCTGGGCCTGGGCGACGATGCGGCCACGGGCGTCGAAAAGAATGCTGCGGGAGCTTGAAGTGCCCTGGTCCAGGGCCAGCAGATAGGTCATGTCGGTACGGAAATCTCAAACGGCCACGGTGCATTGCACGCCGGCTTCGGCGAGCAGCGGAACGATGGCCGGTGGCGGCGGCGCATCGGTGAACAGGCGATGGATCTGGCCCAGGGTGGCCAGCTGCACCATGGCCTGGCGCTCGAACTTGCTGTGGTCGGCGGCCAGCCAGACTTCGCGCGACTGGGCAATGATGGTCTGGGCGACCTTGACCTCGCGCAGATCGAAATCGCGCAGCGAGCCATCGGCCTCGATCGCCGAGATGCCGATCAAGGCGATGTCCACCTTGAACTGGCGGATGAAATCCACCGCCGCCTCGCCCACGATGCCGCGGTCGCGCGAGCGCACCACGCCGCCGGCGACAATCACCTCGCAGTCGGTGTTGCTGCTCAGGATGGCGGCGACGTTGAGGTTGTTGGTGATCACGCGCAGGCCGCGGTGCTGCAGCAGCGCCTGGGCAATGGCTTCGGTGGTGGTACCGATGTTGAGGATCAGCGAGCAGCCGTTGGGCACAGCCTGGGCGACGGCGCGCGCGATGCGCGCCTTGCCGTCGGCATGCAGTCCCTGACGCTGAGGATGGGCCAGATTCTCGACGGTGGCGCTGGGCACGCGCACGCCGCCGTGAAAACGCACCAGCAGGCCGGCATCGGCGAGCTTTTGCACATCGCGGCGCACGGTCTGCAAGGTAACGCCCAGCTGGACGGCCAGCTGTTCCACCGTGGCGGATTGTTGCTGGCGCACCGCGTCAAGCAACTCGAGTTGGCGGGGATTGGAGTGGTTCACGCGGCTTGCATGTAGGTTAAAGACTAAAATCGAATCAAAACGCGCTCATGTGAACATGTTATTCACAAAAACGAAACAAAAAGAGCGAAAATCACGCCATTGATTGTGACGCACATTGTTCCTGCTGCCACCCCCCGGCTATGTTCGGGCTGCGGCCAGTGCCATTTGCGCCGCGCGATTTTCACCCAACCAAGCTGGTAAGCCTTCTATGACCACTTCTTCGCTTCCCCTGGATACAGACCGCGCCGCCTTGCTGGCCCGGCTGGCCGAGCCCTGCGTCTATGACCTTGCCGTCATTGGCGGTGGTGCCACGGGCCTGGGCGTGGCACTGGACGCAGCAGCGCGCGGCTTCAAGGTCGTGCTGCTCGAATCGCACGACTTTGCCAAGGGCACTTCGTCGCGCGCCACCAAGCTGGTGCACGGAGGCGTGCGCTACCTCGCGCAGGGCAACATCGCGCTGGTGCGCGAGGCCCTGCACGAGCGCACGACGCTGCTGCGCAACGCGCCCCACCTCGCGCAGCGCCTGGCCTTCGTCATGCCTTCATACCGCCTGCTCGACACCCCGTTCTATGGCGCGGGCCTCAAGATGTACGACGCGCTGGCCGGCAAGGCGGGCCTGGGAGCGACCGAGTTCCTGAGCCGCGACAAGACCGTGGCCCTGCTGCCCACGGCGCGCACGCAAGGCCTCAAGGGCGGCGTCAAGTACTGGGACGGCCAGTTCGACGATGCGCGCCTGGCGCTCGCTTTGGCGCGTACCGCCGCGGCCAAGGGCGCGCTGCTGGTCAACTACTGCCCGGCCAAGGAGTTGCTGCATGAAGACGGCAAGGTCACGGGCGTGGTCTGTGAAGATGCCGAAACCGGCACCGCCTACAAGGTGCGCGCCAAGTGCGTGGTGAACGCCACAGGTCCCTGGGTCGATCTGTTCCGCCAACTCGACGGCAAGGCGCTGGGCCGCGAAGTCAAGCCCATGGTCGCGCCCAGCCAGGGCGTGCATGTGGTCGTGGACCGCGAATTCCTGCCCACCGACCATGCGCTGCTGATTCCCAAGACCGCCGACGGCCGTGTGCTGTTTGCCGTGCCATGGCTGGGCAAGGTGATCCTGGGCACGACGGACACGCCGCGCAACGACCTGGCGCGCGAGCCGCTGCCCTTTCCAGAGGAAGTCGACTTCATCCTGTCGGAAGCCGGCAAGTACCTGGTGCGCCAGCCCACGCGCAAGGATGTGCGCAGCGTGTGGGTGGGCCTGCGTCCGCTGGTCAAGCCCCAGGACGACGACGGCGAGAACACCAAGAAGATCAGCCGCGAGCACACGGTGATGACCAGCCGCTCCGGTTTGGTCACGGTGACCGGCGGCAAGTGGACCACCTACCGGGCGATGGCCGAAGACGTGCTGCGCGAATGCTTTGCCACGGGCCAGTTGCCCGAGCGCGCGGGTGGCGTCACGGTGAACCTGCCGCTGGTCGGCGCCCCGGCCAACGGCGAGTTGCTCAAGGGCATGAATGCGCCCCAGGGCCTGCACTCGTATGGCACGGAAGCCGCAGCCGTGGCCGCCTTGCCCGGCGCCGGCAACTGGTTGATCGACGGGCTGAGCGAAGCCATGGTGCGCTTTGCGGTGCGCCATGAATATGCGCGCACGGTCGAAGACGTGCTCGCGCGCCGCAGCCGCCTGCTGTTCCTCGATGCGCAGCGTGCGGTGTCGATTGCGCCGCGCGTCGCGGCCGTGATCGAGGAAGAGCTGGGACGGGATGCGGGCTTGAGCGCGTTCCAGTCGCTGGCCTTGCAGTATTTGCCACGCGCCCAGTAATGGCAAAGCCCGGGGCAGCCAGTACCGACGCCGGTTCGGGCTGCTCACTTTATGAACTGGGTTTGTGAGGCTGCACAAGCCTTGCAAGCTACTTATTTCATAGCGTTTTCGCAGTCCGCAGCGGGTGCCGCCGGCCGCTGTTGCAATTGCGCCGCAGACATTCGCGTCAACCAGCAACTCCAGGCCGGCAAAGTGGGCTAAGCGGTTGACGCGCAAAGGAAATTCTGCGAGAATCGAATGCTTCACGTTTAATGCGTGAGGTTTCTGCCCAGCGGGAAGCGTTGCAAAATGGTTTGCGGCGTGGACGACGGGCCCAAGACTGACTGGCTGGTCGCAGACCCTGAGAAGTAATCTGGGGCTGTTTCCTGAGCTGGTGCAAGTTGGGAATATTGAAATGATCCAAACAGAATCTCGGTTAGAGGTTGCCGACAACACCGGCGCTAAGTCCGTCCTGTGCATCAAGGTGCTGGGTGGTTCGAAGCGTCGCTATGCAAGTGTTGGCGACATCATCAAGGTGAGCGTTAAAGAAGCTGCTCCACGTGGCCGCGTCAAAAAAGGCGAGGTTTACAGTGCAGTGGTCGTGCGCACGGCGAAGGGTATTCGCCGCGCAGACGGTTCGCTCGTTAAATTTGACGGCAATGCAGCAGTTTTGCTCAACGCCAAGCTTGAGCCCATCGGCACTCGCATCTTCGGACCCGTGACGCGTGAACTGCGTACCGAGAAGTTCATGAAGATCGTGTCCCTGGCGCCTGAAGTTCTCTAAAAGGAAGCGCTATGAACAAGATTCGCAAGGGCGACCAGGTCATCGTGCTGACTGGACGCGACAAGGGCAAGCAAGGCGTCGTGACGCTGCGCAAGGATGATTCTTACGTGTTGATCGATGGCATCAACCTCGTCAAGAAGCATGTCAAGCCAAACCCCATGAAGGGCACCACTGGCGGCATCGTGGAAAAGGCCATGCCTATCCACCAATCCAACGTGGCTATTTTCAATGCAGCTACTGGCAAGGCCGACCGCGTGGGCATCAAGCTCAGCGCAGACGGCAAGCGCGTTCGCGTGTTCAAGTCCAGCGGCGCTGAAATCAAGGCGGCCTAAGGGGTAAAACATGGCACGACTGCAAAAACTGTATCGCGAAAAAATCGCGGCTGAACTCAAAGAAAA
>Ga0308165_1000696_pt1 | contig 55237 bp, 60 predicted proteins | sample PhyWR2_FD_201032 | JGI IMG/M metagenome (GOLD analysis project Ga0308165, IMG submission 201032) | Phyllosphere microbial communities from UC Gill Tract Community Farm, Albany, California, United States - DLSLW.R2 | ecosystem: Host-associated > Plants > Phyllosphere > Unclassified | place: USA... | reverse complement strand
CTTTAGGAAACTTCTCTAACAAATGTGAATATTGTTCACTTGTATCTAAGTGATCAACAAATTTAGCAGCCGCAACTAAAAGTTCTAGCATGGTAGGATAAGCAGTGTCTCGTTTGTTGATAAAATTCAAATTTTCTGTAGCATTTCGAATACCAAACTCATAATATTCCTCTTTAGGTAATAAAGCTGATAGCTCATTAACGGCATAGCTTATCCAATGGTCATGGTATTTATAATATTTTTTTTCTACTAATTTTTTCAAAATTGATTCCGCTAATGCTAAAGTGGTATCATCTGGAATTTGCTTATACGCTCTAGCGAGACCGAATAGTACTTCGCCATCGTAATAAACTGTTCGGAAAGCCTCTTTTACTTCTAACTTTTCGTTTAGAACGTGAATTGTATCTCCATTTTGAATAAAATATTCTTTGATCATTTTCACCGTATTGATAAGAATTTCTTCATACTGTAAATCACCAGTTATTTCTTGATACTTTGAAAATGCTAACAGCACCATCGCATTGCTTCCAAGTTTGTATTCAAAGACGTCGATTCTTCGATCGATAATATCTTTGAAAAGCAGATGCCCTTCAATATTAGTCGTTAGGTTTTGGATCCCCCAGTCAAGCCCACTTTTAATTTTCGGAAGATCTTCTTCATAGGTTTCTAAGTCTTCGACTGCTTCTAACCACGCATACAAAGTGGAAAAATGTCTTACCGTATTGTAGTTGATAAGCGTTTTATTAAACTGAGGAAAATAGCCATATATGAATTTTCCTGAATCTAGTATTTGATCGCTTAAATATTTGCGTCCATCTTTAATCACTCTTTCTAAATCAGAAACAATATTTTTTTTCAAATGCTGTCTCACATTGATCCCTGGTCCACGATACTGAAGCTCATAGAGTTCCGAGCCTTCACTCACCATTATTCCTCTCGTTCTAAAAATGGTGATAGCCTTGAGGGGATCAGGTAAAATAATAGGTTTCTTATATTTTCGAAAAAGATATTTGCTCAGATTTACATGGTTGAAAGATAAATTTGGTTTATTTTTCCCAATTTTATGCTCTCTATCCGGTTGGAAAATCATGTTCCCATTAATTTCTTCTTCCAGCAAAGAAATACGTAATTCCTCATCAAAAGCTATCCCATATCGAAAATAATTGTTTCTTGGTGTTTCTTTTAGCATTTCGTCAAATTTTTGATAAGCAATTTTCTTTGAGTAGATGACAACATCAAACTTGAGATACTTGACCATACTCAAATTATTTCTTTCAAAAAATCTTTGAACCTTAATCCATGTTCTATCAAAATCCTTCGAGCAGAAAGACTTTACTTCTGCCCTACTTTGACCAGTTGACCACGAAATGTAGATGACCGTTTGACCTTGCATATTGCTTTTTTCATAATAGCTACTAAGTTTTGTTTTAATTTGAGCTAACTTTGAGTGCTTTAACATTGAACAACTCCCTAATATCAGATTATTCCTATTTTCCGTGGTTAATTCTTAACCCTTTACTACATTAAAGATACATTAACTACACTTAATCAAAAAACCGAAATTTGCATATCGAAGTGCACATGTCGGTTTTAATTCTTCTCAAATTGTAAAATTATTCTAACCAGATAGAAAAATAAGGTGTATATAATAAGTAAAAATACACTAGTAGATTTTTTACATTAATGCTTCAACGTCGAACCTATGATAGGCCGGTGAAGCTACTTAACCCCCCCAACTCCTTGAAATCTTACTCCTGAACAATTAGAATTGATCGATATGCGGAAAAATAAAAATCTGGAAATATAGAACGATATTTTAAAGTAAGCGGCGATCATATTCGGACGAAAAGACAAGTAATTGAAGTCAACATAGCAAATATATTGAATCGAAGCTTATCATTGTATCTATGGCAAAAACGGTATATTCTTAATCTGAAAAAAGTCTAAATTCCAGAATATCTGAATACTAAGATTTCTATTTTCAGCAGTGCTTTTGTCTTAAAACATTATAGAATCTGCGATCGTAATATTTTTCAATGTATTTTTTTATAGGGATTTGTCGATTTCATTTCACGTATGCTTGGAGAAAACAAGTAGTTTGTGGGGTGCGCATGTGATGTATAACTTAATTCTTTTTGGACTCTTATACGTAGCCTAAAGTTAAGTAAAATCAATTATGAATTGACGTGGCCTAAAAGATCACTTTTGAGATGTTTGAAGTGATTCTAAATAAAATTAAACATAACAAATAAAAAGGAGCGAATCTTTAAAAGATCCGCTCCTTTTTATTTTGATACTTTAGTGCGTTTTAGTTCCGGCACATCAACTGTTAGACAATTTAGTGCTAATTCCACATCAATGATCGATTCCTTTCAATTCCTGTATCAATCTTATAAATACGGTAAAATCCATCTAAATAAAAACGTCATTTTCACCTGCAGTAAACAATAGTTTCTTCTTTTCAGAGTCTTATTTACAGAATCCTCATAAAAGGAAAACGGACCGTGTTTCCCCGAATGTTATTGAGAAAATTTTCTATTCTTCTACCATTTCTGCACCTACATTGCTTATGAGATGTCTTTTTTTTAATCATCAAACTAGAGTTTGTGTTAAGCGTCCTCATAACGCTATCCCGCTTTCATGTCAGTACTTTTCTTAATTTCGCCAAGATCGGTTGGATTTACACCAAATTGCATTAGTATAAGCAAGCCCCTGTTCTAAGAATGATACGTTTTAAACACGCGTCAAAACTTACGTTCGCTAGCTAAGTCAAGAGAACGAATTTAAAAAAATTAGAATCATTTATATTATTTACACATATGGACATTTGCAATAATTAACTTGTGTACATGTATAATATTTTAAATGTTCATAACAAATTTGGAATGGCTATAAATAATGTCAACAACGTGAAATAATTTCTATTAATGTGGTATAACTTATACATTAATTACATAAAGTATAACTTATACTATATTTTTTTGTATAAGTTATACTTTATGTAATGAATATATCAGCTGAAAAAAATTTGAATATGCGCTTACCTTTGTCGAATGACGGTTTAAATCAGCGCAGATAGTTAAAGGATATCTTTTGACAAGTCATATGATACGACAATACGAAGAACCACATCCATGGTAAAAGAATATCCACCCTTTTCATGTGTAGTAACATAGGTTTATTTTATTTTCAGTCTGGCACCTAATTTTCAAACTCTCCTTAAATATTAGAACGTATATTAACTTTTATATTCAATATAACCAATCAATAGAATTTACTATTTGTCCAAAAAATTTTACACGCGTGCTTTAGAATATAAACAACGATGATTCAAATATTGATTAGGTATCTTCAATTTAAAAATAGTTTTGAATTACTATTTTAATTTCCCATCAATAAGACTTCTAAAATCGTCCTAAAGCTTTCTTTGATTTTATAGGGTGGGTTTGAACAATGATAATAGATAGCAAAATCTAGTAAATTAAAGGCAATATAAGATGACTCCGCAAGAAATATTTAAAGTATAAATTATACTATAATCAATTTACGTATAATTTATACTTTATGGAATAAAGTTATCTACAAAATTTAAATCAACAAATATAAAGTATAAGTTATACGATTAATATTTATGTATAACTTATACTTTAAAATTTATTAGAAAGATAAAATTTGACTACAATGCGTTTCTTTGTGTCCACCTATATAGCAAGAAATAGACCATTATATTTGTTAATTTGAACGCATGGTAAGAAAATATACTGGTAGAATTTTTTCCTTCTAAAATATTCCCATGTCTTTTCTGCACTTTTTATAAGGTCTGATTGATGATATCAAATAGCAGAATTCTAAATCAGCATGATAAAAGTATAAAGTATAACTTATTCCATATTTTAATCAGGTATAAGTTATACCTTAAACATCTTCAGTTTGAAAAAAAGTTATATCAACACTTTTATTTAGTTTCAAAACAAAGAAAATAACTCAATTAATGTATAAGTTATACTTAAATCATAATAATTAAAGTATAAGAAAATTATTGAACAAAATCAACATATAAGTTATACTTTAAATTAAGATGAATAGAGAAAGAAGGCAAAATGATGACAGCAACCACTTATACAGTTGGGAACTTTAAAGGCGGCGTTGGTAAAACAAAAATAGTTACAATGCTTGCATTTGATAATGCAGTAGTCAACAATAAGAAAACTTTGGTTATCGATATAGATCCGCAAGCAAATGCTTCTCAGATACTGGCAAGAACTGTTGATTTGGATCATATTGATAAAACGATTGTAGATGGAATTAATGAAGGAGACTTATCTGTATGTATTACCCCGATTATGGAAAATCTTGATTTAATTGCCTGTGATACAAGTTTTAGATCATTTTCGAACTATGTTATTACTAACTTTGAAGATGAAAAAGATCAGATCATGGTTTTAGAGAAATTATTACAACCTATCAAAGAAAACTACGACTCTATATTTATAGACGTTCCGCCCACAATCAGTGCATACTCAGATAATGCAATGGCAGCTTCTGATTACAGTATTATCGCATTTCAAACCCAGGAAGAATCATTAGACGGAATTAGTAAATACATTGGCTATCAAAAGTTTATGATCAATAATTATGATATTGATCTCGAAGTTATTTCGATTATTGCATGTATGCTTGAACCAGATGATGATCTTGATAAAGATGTATTAAGTGACGCAATCAATTTATATGGCTCTGCAGTATCAAATAATATAGTTAACTTCCAAAAACGCTTGAAGAGATATTCAAGAGAAGGTATATCTCTTAAAAAGTACAGAAATGGAAATTATGATCAATGGGATTATAGAGCACATGAAACATTTATAAAAATACTTGCAGAACTTGAATCCCGTAGAAAAGTATTCGAAGAGTAAATTGGGAGGAAACACATATGAGTGATAGAAAAGAATTTAATATTGATACCGAAATCGATCCAGCATATGCTGGTCTCCTGAAACCAGGAATAAAAAAGAAAAAATCAGTCTCAATAAGAGGAGAAAATGAATTTGGACAATCTTCTTTATTAAACAAAAAAAAAGATACTTCAACTTCCAACACAGGTAAAAAAAGAGGTCGTCCGATTAAGATAACCGATGAAAGATACAAAGTCTCTAAACCAAAAAAAATATCTCCTGCACTGGAAGTTAAGCTAAATATCTTACAAGATTACGTAGAAGAACTTCAATCTGTGTCTGGGAGAATTACCTTTGAAAAACTGATTGATACCTTAACTGAGGCCTATATTACCCAAAAATTAGGTGTAGCTAAAGAAGAACATCTGCGCGAAGAGTTAAAAGACGCACTTGAAAAGCTATGAATTTTCAGCATAAACTCCAATATATAATGTATAAGTTATATACAACAAACCACATATAATGTATAAGTTATACTTTATATGTGGTTTTTATTATCCTTATTTAATAAGCGTTTTTCAACATAATTACCAGGATATATAATATAAGTTATACCTAAAATATTAATAAAGTATAAGTTATATCCAGTATAACAAAGTATAACTTATACTTTAAATATTTTTTAGCTTGTACAAGTCCAGCTGCTTTGTTATATTCAAATTAATAAACCATATAAAAAAAGAGACGGAAAAATTAGTGGCTTGCACCCCATTAATTTTTCTGAATCACATACAACCCTATGTCCTATGTGTTCTCGCTCGTCTCAGAAGTTATGTAAGTGGTTGACAACCACTTAGGTAATTTGATAAGTTTTTTCGGACTGATGATCCGAACTTATAATCTTATCTTACCATTTTTAGAGGAGCTACTCAATATAGATACGCTTATTTTGTCATGCAATTTAATAATTGTTTTGACTTTTTAGGCCATAGAGAGAACACAATTGACTTTCACATTTGTGTTCTCTTTTTATTTTTAAAAATATTTGCGTCATGCATATTTAATTTTAGAATAGTTATTTCATAATCTGAAAGTGCTATGTATCAAAAAAATCACACTAGATTTATTTATATAAAGAGCTTGTTGAGCATTTTATTAGTCACTTAAAACAAACGAATAGTTGGTTACAATTATTTTTTATGTGTACTTTTTTAGTAAATTAGTTTATATCTTAATTCATAAAAACAACCAAAAAATCGTAACACTGGCTTATACAAATTTATTTTAACTGAAAGTAGGATTTCAAATGTCAAATTTTAGCTTTTACACTGCGAATGAAGTTTACGCAGAAAAATATTTTCAATTGCCTAAAGTATTTTTCACAAATGAAAAATATAAAAAAATGAGCAATGATAGCAAAGTAGCATACGCTATTCTTAAAGATAGATTTTCATATTCCGTAAAAAATAAATGGGTCGATAAACAAAATAGAATTTACTTCGTGTTCACAGTCGAGGAACTAAAAAATATGTTGAATTGCGCGGAGGGAAAAGTAGCAAAAGTCAAAAAAGAGCTGACAGAAATGAACCTGCTGTTTCAAGAACGCGGCGGATCAACCTGGATAGATGGCGTAAAAGTAAATACTCCAAACAAGCTATATCTAGGAAAGCCAGAAGCTACATCTGAAGATGTTTATTTAATAGATCAAGCAGAGTTCCAAGCGTCTTCTGGAATTGCGAAAACCGCAAATCCAGAGAAAGCCCAGTATAACAACGAAAAAATTGGAATTGCGAAAACCGCAAATCCAGAGAAATCCAGTGATACCAAGGGTTCTTCTGGAATTGCGAAAACCGCAGACAATCTATACTATACTCCTTCTTTAGACACTAATAGACACAATAATAAAGACACACAAGAATCAGTCCAAGAATCCATTTTGCTCGATAATTTTGTCAATTTGATGAAAGACGACAGCATAAGCACATTTATTCCTGAAAGTGTTTTGACCTTAATTAAGAGTTTTTCGAATACATTTACTGAAGCACAACGTACTGTAAAAATTATTCATAATGCTAAGTATAAAGCGCAACAAGAGTTGAGCACAACAATTGTATTTGAAGAGTTGCATTTGTATGGAGTAGATACTAACGAACTATATACCACGTTACTAAAGGCATATCAGAAGAAAAAAACTTCAAAAGTTCAAAATATTGAGAATGTCATTTTTGTTTATGTAAAAAATTGGTTTGTTGAAAAAGCAGGGCAGGCAGTCTTACAAGCAAATCAGCAAACAAAAAATGGTCCTAAGATCCCCATGCATGATTGGTCAGAGTCTATTTGATGATTGAGAACATGATTAAACAGGGGAAAGACCAAGGGGTGTCTTTAGGGACTTCCCCTAGCTGCTTGTTTTGAAGTGTGATATTATTATTGCGAACGTAATAATAATGCGGGGAAGGAGGATTGCCGACCATGTCTGTCAATACGTACATATATCCCCATCCAGTCAGTGTCTTTGTGATTCGGCATTTAGGGATGACCATTGATGAATTTTGTGAGCTGCATTCTTATAAACAAAGTACTGTGGCCAGCTGGGTCACTCGAAATCGAACCGTAAAAACACTGCCTTGCGATTTTCTTTACTGTTTGTCGCTGTCTTCAGGGAAATCGATGGATAAGGTTTACCAAGAGCTACTGATGCTTGAAGAGGATTTCTTGAAGAGTTTAAAACCAAAGAAAAAGAAGACGAAAATAGATTGAATAGAGACCTTGAAGCCTGATCGATGAGTTGAAAGTGAAATTATCGGCTTTTCTTCACGAAAAATTTGAATTTCTCCTGTAAACTTTTATTAAGTGAAGCTAATAATTTATAAAAGGAGGGGCTAAAATGAGTTTATTAAAGTCTACTGTAAAGTATAAAGCTGCAAAAAAAGTAACGAACAAAGCTTTAGGTGATGGCGTATTATCGAGTGTTGTAGCTGCAAAAGCCGTTAAGAAAAGCAATCAACGAAGAAATGAGCGTCGTAACAAGCGTTCCTAATCTTATCCCTTCAGAAAGATCAACTAGACAGTCCAATTGGATTGTCTGTTGTTTCGCTGTCAAGTGAATGATAGGATACTGAGAAAGGAGCGGATGAGCATGAACAAAGCAAAGAAAGTAACTCTAGGCTTGAGTCTAGTAGGATTGGCTACTGGTTTAGTTGTCTCTAAGAAAATGATTAACAAAATTCATGGCGTTTCAGATCGTCATAAAATAAAAAAAATTGTGACGAATAATTTTGACGGAAATGAAAAACTGTTGGATGTCGTCGATCATTTATCTGATGATGAGATAACCACTGTAGCTAGAATCATTAAAAAGAGCGATATTTGATTGTTTATTATGTAAAACAAATAAAGGACAACATTGAAATATGCTCGTGCAAAAAAAACGTAGAAAACTACTGGTATAAAAGTAGTTTTCTACGTTTTTTTATATAATATTTTCATGGCAAAATTAATAATATAACGATTTTAATCTTAAAATATCATGTGTAACAAGCAATGATATAACAAAATATCGAGTTGTCAGTTTGTTTCTCGTAGAGTAAATATTTGGTACGATATCTCGGTATTCAATCGATTAAACTCATTATAATTAAAAACTTTTTTATAATTTGACTAATTATTCTAGATAAATAATTAGGGAATAGCTGTATTTAGCAGCATTTGTTTTATTGTTTGATACATTTTTTTAAAAATAACGATATTTAGTTCAACTCATATGCATAAGTGATTATCATTTGTAAAAAGCTGCTTTATTTATCACATGTATAATAGTTTATCAGATATCTTAAAAGGAGGATTGATATTTTTACCAAAGTAATGGTCAAAAAAATAAAATAATCTTTTGCTTTTTCTTTTTTGATGTGGTACTTTGGAAATAACTTAACAACTGATTTTTGTGTGTCTTATTTCAAAGGCAAACAAAAAGGAGCCACCGATGATCCTCTCGCTCTATTAGGACTGCAATCCTTTTAGAGGTCGCTGAAGTTCAAAGGTGTCCATTCAACAAGACGCAACCTTGCTGAACGGAGATCGCTCCTTGTTGTTATAGCATAAGCTACAACGGCATTATTATAGCAAACTTACAAGGAATTATCATGAGAATTTGGAAATATTTGTTTTTTCTCAAGGAAACTCTCGAATTGGGAAAGAACGATTGACCAGGTCTTAGGGATAACTACTTGTCCAAAAGTCAGGGGGAGACGATTGTTTTTTATTCTAAACAATTGATTGGGGGCTTTTGGTGATTTGCAGCGTTGTATGCAGCTATAACGATTGAGGAGGGGATTTCACGTTTACGTGAAATCCCCTCCTTTTTGTTTGTCTTTGAACAGTTTTAAGTAAAAATCTTGAAGAGGAATGATTCCAAATGACAAAAGGATATACGATTCAGTTAAACGACTTGATCACTAAAAGCGAGATAGTTGTCCAGTTATTCAATGGTCAACGCTGGAAGATTCGGAAAAATGCGGCCATACGCTTCACAACTATGCTTCAAGATGGAAATACCTATGACGTTGAATTCGATGAGGTAAATACAAAGGCGATATTTAATCAGATCAAACTTATTTTTGATCCAAAAGGCCGCGTGATTGGACAAAGAATTCAAAAAGGATTGCCTTTAAAAACAACGCGGGTGAACGATATTTTCCACGTTCAAAGACCAGGTTATCCAAAAGTACCTATGTCTATTTATCGTATGATTGACGAGCAACAAGACGTAGAGTATGGTGAGTCGATGGCGAAATATTGGTATTCGAGCAAGAACAAAGAATATGTAAAGAAATAAAACGTTAAGCTAAGACGTTTTATATTTGCTAGTTTTAGCAAAAATTCTCTGCTGAAGGTTGATGACGAACCGCCAGCAGTTCTAATTGAATAGGGCGTAGGACAGCCCCTCTGGACTTATCAGCATGGCTACTAAAGGGTCCAGCGACCATAACCAACATTCGTTTGGTGTGCCAAAATCATTGAAGGATTTGCCAGGACTTACCGTTTGTAACGAGCAAATATCCGGCCTTCATAGGAGTTAAACTTCTCCGGTTGTAAAAGTTTGCGCTTGATTGTCCTAAAAAACTAGTAAATATAAGATGTTTTAAAAGAAAGGAGTGGATCTACATGAAGAGAATCGAAGACTTTGTTAAAGATGGATGGGAAGTAAGCATGCAAGTGTCCAAGAATACAGCAAGCAAAAAGTACAATGTGTTTTTATTTGGACATCAAACATTCAACTGGGAGTTAGTCGGTGAAGGGAATACGTATGATGAAATGATGGTCGATCTGATCGATTGCGAGAAAGAATTTATGGAGACGTATCTCTTGTCACTTTTATTTCAAAGGAGCGTGGGAGAACATGGAACAATCTTTACCGAAGAAACAGCAGCTTGATCAACGTTTAGACCATTATTGTGTCTGGTTTTGGCGAATTGTTTTAGTGGGGTTTGTCGTAATGATCCTCGGATCCTACTTCTTAAAAACAGAAATGCTCTTTGGAGTCTTGTGGGGACCATTGGCTATGTATGTAGCATGGAATTTGTTAATCTACATACTAATTGGTATAGGAATTAGACTTGTATGAGAAAACGTAAGTTATATATAGTCATAAAACTATTTATTTGTTAAAATTATAAAGTAAACGTTAAAAATTTGACAAATAATGAACTTATTTTGAAAAAAGAGTTTGTCTTATTGTTCACATTAAGTATGAGTAACAGCAAATAATTCTTAGCTGAGATTTGCCAGGGACAGCAATCCTACTCCTTTGGGCACGTTTTCCAACAAACGCCATTTAACTATTTTCATTCATAAGGGTTGTTGCTTCTCATTCGCGCAAATCTCTCCATGATACGATGAATGAGATCCCTGGCGAATTTCAGTTAAGAATCGGTTAATCAAGTGAGTAGTAGTAATAGTTATTAAGTTCGTCAGATGCCAATCCAAAGGAATCTCCAATAAGAAATTTGTCTGGACTGAATTTCAGGGTATCTAATTGAAACTGATTAGAAGCCCTATCGACTACAGTGAGAGAAAACGATAGCTCTTCCTTCTTAGTCGTAATTGTAGCGACATTGGCGTCTTCGAAATGAACAAAAGAAATCAAAGCTTCACCCAAGTCGACTAATTCCTTGTCTGAAGCTTTTTGCAGTTCTTCAAAAGCAGAGAGTTCAACAGATTCTGAGGAATCTAATGTCTCACGATAATCATTTCTGATACCACGTGATTGATAGATCAGTAACGCACTGATGCAGATAAAGATAATTGGTAAAATGATGAAAGCTTTTTTCTTCATATTTTCCTCCAAATGAAAAAGTAGACTCTAGTTACAGAGTCCAACCTTATTTTCTTATAGTGGCTAAGTGTTCAGCATACGCTTCGATTTCACTTTTCAAGTACAATCGCACATTTGCAGGTCCTTTACCCTCCTTTTCATAAAAAGGCAAGATAACTCTTGTTCTCACAGCTTGTTGGAAAGTTTCGGGTGATTGTTTTGTAATTATTATTGCTTCTTGTTTTGTTAATAGGTTTTCTGACATCCATGCTTTTAGGTCAGTAGGATTTGTAATATTCAATATTTTCACCTCTTATCAATAAGATTAGGGAACAAATATAGTATATAAGAAAAAAATTTAAAATCTAGTTAAAAATACTTGTAATGATATTATATTAATATAATTGTATTAATAAAACAAAAACATCAAAGGAAGAAGGAATGAAATATGAAAATTTTAAAAGTGTTAGCAATCGGAATTACAGTCGGAGGAATGGCATTAGCCATTCCTACAGAAAAAGCGGAAGCGGCTGAATGGACGCCTCGTTCATCTGAACAAATCAAGGCAGAGATTTCAGGAAACAAATACACGATCGTTTGGGGCGACACGCTTAGTGCTATCAGTGAAGCAACAAATATTACTGTTGAAAAACTAGCAGAATGGAATAGCATTAGTAATGTTGACTTAATCTTTGCTGGCAATACAATTTCATGGGATGGCAATGTTGCTACGATGGAAAATGCTCAGGGAGATACAATCAGTCAGGCTGTGATCCAAGAAACACCAGCAGACAGAGTAGATCCAACGAAACCAATCGGCGGTGGAACTGGATCAAACACTTCAAACAACGGAAGTAATGGCTCTGGAAATACAAACAACACAACGAATCCTCCATCAAGTAATGACAATGGATCAGGAAACGGCAACGGAACGGTGACACCTCCTGCAGGTGGTGATAATGGTTCCAGCGACAATGGAACAACCATACCTCCTACTGGTGGAGATAACGGAACCGGCGGTGGGGGTACTGATGTAACTCCTCCTACAGGCGGCGACAATGGCACCGGTGGCGAAGAAACACCTGAACAAGAGTTGTACCGTGTAACACCATTAGGTAACAGCGGTATGGAGTTTGACACGAACATCGAAGCTGCTGAATGGGGTCTAGCTCAGACAATGGACCCAGAAAGTCCTTGGTTTGGGATGCGATCAACTTCGAAACCATTGTTTTGGTCTAATGGTGAAGTATTAAGTTATTCAGTAGATTTTTATTAAAATAAATGGATGTAAAAGTAGGTGGAAAATAATTTCACCTACTTTTTTTGTGTCTGGAGGGAGTTGGAAAAATGATCCGAGCACCATGTGTCAACTTTTCGTACAAGTTGGAAGAATTCTATTCTAGGAGGAAAAAAATTGAAAATCAAAAAACTAAATAAGGTGACGACATTCCTTGCCCTTTTATTTACAATGGGGCAATTATTTGTCTCACCGGCACTAGCAGTTGCGGATCATATTGAATCCACACGTATGACTGCAGTCTCTATAGAAGATGATGAGGAACAAATCGAAACAGTACCAACAGAAGTAAAGCCATTTCGTTCCGATGAAGCAATAGACGAGATAAAGAGAAGTGCCGGTTTACAATCGAAAAATGCACGCGCTAATGATAGTCCAGATGCAAGTGAATTACCAGTCGTAGAGACAATTGGTGATTCGCTTTTTATTTTGCCTTCAGGAACCGAAGTTAAGTCATTAGAAGATACAGAAGAAGTTGATGTGACCGGCGACTTTGATGAGCGTTACACGATGGATTATATCCTCGAGAATGCGAAAAGCACGTCAGAACAAGAAGAAATGTTAGCTAAATCAGAAGAATATGCACGTTTAAGGCAGAATTTCACTCGCGCAACTGGCTATACGATTGAAAATATTCAAACCATTAATCACCAAGTCTGGCGTAATTTACCAAACGGAAACAACTTTTTACATGATAAGTTTTATATGTACCGGATTCGCGAAACTGGTCAGATTGCCTTTTGTATTGAAGAAGGTGTGCCGGCTGGTTTAGGTAGTGGAGCAACACAAGAGAACCTAGCACAAGTAGTTTCTAATCCACAACTAAGAGAACGTTTATCTATGACCGCTTATTTTGGGTGGTACGAAAATTCAGATCAATCAGCAGCTCAATATGTTGCTGTTCAACAAATGAGCTGGGAACTATTCGGTGGAGAAACTCTATCCACCACAGTACCTAACTATGCTGCACGCAAACAATCTGTTGAATCAGAGATTTCAAAATACAACACTCGACCAAGCTTCCATAACCAACGAGTAACAGTAAAAGTTGGTGAAACAGTCACAATTACAGATACAAATGGCGTATTCTCAAATTATGCTATGGATAATCTAACTAACACCGCAAATGTGACCCTTCGTCAAGACGGGAATCGTCTCCACATTACAGCACATGCCAATTCAAATACGAAAGGCAATGTATCGATTGCGAGAATTCCTAAAGAATTTGCAAGCGCAGCATTAGTATATCGCGTTGGAAATGGCCAAAGAGTAGGAGTATTACATGTAGATGATCCAATTCAAGTAAACCTTAACATTGAAGTCCTAAAAGAAGGCCATGCTGAAGTCTTGAAAGTCGATGAAGCAACAGGTCTACCACTTGCGGGTGCGGTTTTCCGTTTTGAAACGTCAGACGGAAAAGAAAGAGAACTAACCACCGGTGCAGATGGTAAAGCGCGTTGGGAAAACCTTATGGTCGATACAACGGTGACCATTACGGAAATCAAAGCGCCAAACGGTTATATTTTAAATTCAAACCCACAAACATTGACCATTCGTGCCAATGAAACGACCACTGTAACATTTGATAACAAAGAACAGCTCGCAAACCTTACTGTAATCAAAGAAGATGCTGAAACAGGAAGCACCCCACAAGGTGCGGCAACCCTCTTTGGTGCGAAGTATGAATTAACGGATGCAGATGGAAACTTCGTTGCAACCTTAACGATGGATAATGTTGACGGCCTTTCTCAAGCAGAAATCAAAGGCTTGAAGCTTGGCACTTATTTCCTAAAAGAAGTTGAGGCACCAGTTGGGTACAACTTGGATCCAACGAAACATGAAATTCAATTAACGTATGCTGGACAAAATGAAACAGTTGCCCTTCACAGCCGTACTGTTACGGACCGTGTGATCAAAGGACATATCGAAGGCTACAAATTCGGTTCTCGTCCATTGATTCCAAACAACTTGGCAGATTTATTGGAACGAATCTCAGGAACCAATCAAGACATCAAACCTCCTTTAGAAGGGGTTGAATTAACAGCTACAGCTCACGCAACAGGTCAGGAATATGTAGTGACAACTGGCGAAAACGGCTTCTTCCGTTTTGAAAATCTGCCATATGACACGTATACAGTATCAGAAACAAAAGGCCCTGATGGTTATCTATTGATTGAACCATTTGAGGTTACGATCACAGAAGATGGCTACACGCTCTTCTTCTTGCTTGAAGACCGAATCATTGAGTCTCGTTTGCACATTGTGAAAGTGGATGAAGAAACCGGTGAAAACATTCCTTATGCCGGTGCACAATTCAAAATCTTTGATAACTGGGCAAATGATGGCGAAGGGGCATTCGTATCGATGCAGCGTCCGAATGATACGGAAAGCACCGACGTCTTTGAAACAAATGAAAAAGGTGAGATCGTTACAACTGAAAGCCTTGCATGGGGCGTCGATCGCTATGAATTGCATGAAGTAAAAGCGCCAGAAGGGTATGTATTACTAGAAGAGCCAATCGTCTTCAGTGTGACACAAGAAGATTCTGACGGAATGATCCGAATTGAAGTGCCGAATCGTTTAGCACGTCAAGACGTTCAATTGATCAAACGCGATCGCTTGAACGAACAACCTTTAGCGAATGTGCCATTCAATTTATACCAAATTGAAAAAGATGGGTCTGAAACGTTGGTCGATGAGTTCTTGACTGATGAAAAAGGCATGATTTCACTTGAAGGATTACTTTACGGCGAGTACAAATTCGTTGAAGGGCAACCATTGCCAGGATACCTTGAATTAGAAGAAGACATTGAATTTTCAGTTACTGTCGAAAATGACGGCGAATTGATCGTATTGGAAGCGGTGAACGAGCGTGAAGACTTAGAGATCACGACATTGTTTGCGACGGTTGAAGGTGATAAAATCGTGGATCCTACGATCGATAACCGATTAGAAGACAAAGTATGGATCAAAGGGGACGCCATCGAAATTGGCCACATCTATACGATCGTTACTGAATATGTGAATCGCTTAACTGGTGAAGTTGTCAGCCAGGATACAACACAATGGACAGCGAAAAGCAAAGAAGATGAATTGTCTGTTTTCCTTGATTTACCGGCAAATACCATGAAAGATGGCGACGAAATGACTGCCACTCATGTCCTTTACTATGATGAAGAACAAGAGGAAGAAGTTGGCCGTGAAGTTGATTTAGAGAACATGGATCAAACCGTCCATTTTGTCGCACCAAAACGTGAAGGTGAGTTACCGAAAACAGGTAGCACGACTGGAATGATTCTATCTATTCTTGGTGTAGCTACAGTTGGAATTGTTGGCGGGATCTATATTTTCCGTAAGAAACAAGCATAAACACATGGCTGCAAGGAGAGACGCTCCTTGCAGCTCTTTTTTTGAAAATGAAGAAGTTGGGGATTGAATTGAATAGGGAGAACATGCAGCTAGATATAAAGATTTTATTACTAGGAATAATACTCTGTTTGTTTGGATGCTTCTTATTGATCCGTAGTGAAAATAGTTCGGAAGATGAAATTGTAACACTCGATACAATCGATTGGTTACTAGAAAGTGATGGAGTAGCACCTTATTTGACCATTGAAGTGATCGGGGAGACTTTGAAGATAACGGATCAATCGAAGGAACCTGAAACACTGAATCAGTCGTATAGATACTCAGATCAACCACAGCTTACTCATTGGGATTTAGAACGGAAATTAACCAATGAAAGACAAACAGTAACTTTCGGTCCTAGTCCGACAGTAAAGGAAGATCGTTCGACAAATATAGCATACCTCCTGCTTATTTTGGCATCCATTCTTTTGCCTATTTCAATTCTGTATTATAAACAGTGACTCTATTGACTAAAAGCATTCATACCCCACGTCTAATCACTCAACATTTTCAAGTTTCACCATTATTTCATACGAGAGTGAAAAAATTGATTACACATTGCCTTTTATCTTCGGTATGATAAGAAAGGAAAAAAAGGAGGATTTTTAAGTGAAACAATCAAAAAAATGGATCGCACTTGCACTGGTCTGCAGCCAGTTTTTAACAACTATCCCAGCTTCAGCTGCACTTGTTGGTCCAGAGGATATAGCAGAACCAACACCAACCGAAGAACAAACTCCGGCTACTCCTGAAGACCAGGAGTCACAACCAAGTGAAACCCCTGAAGAAACACCAAGCGAACCAGTGAACCCACCCGTTGAAGAAGTTCCTGTTGTGCCGGAAGTTCCTGAAGAAACGCCAGTAGAACCTACACCAGCACCGAAACCAGAAGATCCAAAACCGGTGGAGCCACCAAAAGAAGAAACAAAACCAGCACCAACACCGAAGCCGGATCAATCAACGAACCAGAACGCAACGCCGGAACCTGTGCAGCCAGCACCGGTTGAAAATCAACGTCCATCATTGCCAGAGTTGTCAGAAAGTACGCCAACTGAATCCAACCAATCGGCTACTATTGAAGTGACGCCTGTAAAAGAAACGTGGGATTTCATCAAAGAAATCGGCGAAGATGCACGAAAAATCGGTTTAGAAGAAGACCTATACGGCTCGGTTATGATCGCTCAAGCGATTCTTGAATCTGCCAGCGGTCAAAGTAAGTTAAGCCAAGCGCCTTACCATAACCTCTTTGGGATCAAGGGAACATATGAAGGAAAGGGCGTTACCTTTAAGACACAAGAAGATGATGGCTCAGGCAATCTGTATACGATCGATGCGACGTTCCGTCAGTATGAAGATTACGAAGCGACCTTCAAAGATTATGCGAAGCTTTTAAAAGAAGGCTTAGCGTACGATGATGACTTTTATAAAGGTACTTGGAAGTCAGAAACGGAATCTTATGAAGACGCAACGGAATTCTTAACCGGTCGTTATGCGACGGACACGCAATATGGCGAGAAGTTAAACGCCCTTATTGAAGCCTACGCACTGACCAGCTATGACAAGGAAAAACCTGAATTGCCTGAAGGCAATGAAGAAATGATCCACCCTGTGTCGAATCCGGTCGTCTCTTCTTCCTTTGGCCCACGTGGAGAAGGATTTCACCGTGGCGTCGATTTTGCGGCACCACTCGGAACACCAATTTTTGCAAGTCTTGCAGGAACCGTGATTCGCTCTGAATACCATGCATCATGGGGCAATTACGTTGCCATTGAACATGAGAACGGGCTAACAACACTCTATGCCCACAACAATCAAAACTTAGTGACCGTTGGTCAAACCGTTGAGCAAGGCGAAATCATTGCATCGATGGGCAGTACCGGAAACAGTACCGGTCCTCACTTGCATTTTGAAGTGAGTTTATCGCCAAGCTTGGATCAGGATCAATTGATCGATCCTATGACTGTCTTACCAAAATAAGCGTTACCCAAAAGAAAGTACTTCGGTGCTTTCTTTTTTTTATTTCTAAAAGAAAGGAAGAAAGAACCGCATGACCGAAACCACAGAAGAAAAAGTCCTCCATTTAACCGTTGGAAAGGAAGTACGCCTTGCCTTTGGCCATAAAAAGGAACGTTTGCATTCCATCCAATTGAGTTTAAACAAAGTATCAGAGCTTGTCCGAAATGGATTGGTTTCACAACAAACCCTGACGGAAGTCGATCGTATCGGCTTGATCACGAAAAGCAATCATAATACTTATATCCAAGTAAAGGATATTCGGCAGGTTCCACTTGATCCAACCGAAGTTATGGTGCCAATCAATAAGAAGAAAACGAGAGCAAAATTTAATCCCAATGAGTCTTGGGCGCGACAAGGCTGGTTTGAATATATCGTCTCGGAAAACCAAGAAATCTCACGAGGCGATTTGTATATCTTAGATCAACTAAATACTGAAATTAAATAAAAGTAAGGTGGAGAATACAAAATGACACAATTAAAGAAATTAGTAATGTTAATAATTTCCGGAATTCTGTTCTTTGGAGCAGCTGGCACATGTTTTTACCTTTATCAAACGGGGGCGGAACCGAAGACAATGTTAATTATTACGATCGTTCTAGCCGTTCCGTTTGGTCTTTTTTCGATGATCAACAAACGGAAAAAACGGTATTAAGGAGGCAAAACGATGATAGAAGCGCTGACTAAAACGAAGAAGCAAGAAATTGAGAAAAAAACAAAAGAGCTGATCGAAAGCCAAGGAATTGATTATGAGGAGTGGCGGTTTACCCTTCACTTCAACTATCTAATGAATCATATCAACGACCTTAGTGTCACCAATAAATCTGAAGGAGTTTACCCACGATGAATTCATTTATTTTTCAACTTATGACACGCGCTGCGATTGCCAATACAAATCCTGGTCAACTATTTAAAAAAATCATGGACGATGTAAGTACCTGGTTATTAGCAGGTATCGGTGTTTATGCGGCTGTTCAATTTATCCTGGGCTGTATGGATTTCATGTCCAAAGAACCACAAAAGCATTCGATGGGAAAAGACCACATGATCCGTGCTTGTATTGGGTTAATTGGCGCATTTGCAGCAGCCACAATCATGGCTTATTTAGAAACGCAAGCCAAAAGTTGGGTAGCCATTGTTCATCAAACGGTCATCATGATGGGCATGTACTTTCCTCGATAAGACGATGTACAGATAGGGGGGCGTCATTTGATTAGCATATCATTTGATCAGAATCATCGTTTCTCAAAGAAACCGATATCCCTGTACGAAGGGCTTTCCGTGCTTTCACAAGTGGAGGACCAGCTAGCACTAGAAGAAGTAGAAGAGTCCGTGCATATTCGAATCTATTCGAACGAGCAAGATGCCAAACGTCGCAAGGATTCCAACTTTGATGCTGTCATGCCCCTGGGACTTGGCTATGGGTACAATCTTCTTGAATTTATAGAAGAACAAGTGGAAATCTACTATTCCAAAGAAGAAGCAGAAGTATTCATTGGTCTCTTAGCATCAGAAATCATGGATAGCCAAAGAATGGAACAAAATCCAGAATCAGTTGAGGTCGTACCACAAACAAACGACCAACCAAAAAAAACAAGAAAATGGTTGCGGCCGGTTCTGGTGGGGATAGCCGGAGTGCTCCTAGTGACCGGGCTTAGTTATGCAGGAATTCAAGTCTATCAAGGACTGCAAGTGACTGAAGCAGTTGAGGATCCTCTAAGTACTAGGGATCAGCTGGAGTCACGGCTCAAAGAGGACTCACCAGAGGCTTTAGCAGTCGACTACCCTGAAGAGATTGGAACAATCGCAACATTATTAGCCGAAGAAAAGCGGTTTGACGAATTGAAAAGTTTCAATCAAGAATGGCCAACGCCAGAAGGATCTTTTGATTTGGCATTTCATCTAGAAGATTGGGAGACTGTTATTTCATTGGATGAAACTTCGTTGACTGAAGAGCGAAAAGTAATGCTTGCGTATTCTTATATTCAATTGAATCGGCTAGAGGAAGCAGAAATTCTTAATCGAACGCTAGAAAGTGAAAAAATTTCCGTGTTGATCACAGAGCAATGGAAAGTTCGTGCGATAAAGCTGATTCAAAGTGGATCCTTTAAAGAAGCAGAAACGATTCAAGCCAAACTAGCTGATTCTTACCTAGAGGAATTGCTTGAAACTGGGAAGATTTGTCAAGAAATGATCGATTTGTATGAGGAACAAAAAGATGATGATAACAGAAAGCTTTGGGAAAAACGTCTAACCACGTTAGGAGAGGAGTATTTAAAACATGAAACAAAAAAAACAGCCACTTAGCAACAAGAAGTCACTGCTGATTTTTGCAAGTTCCGCTCTAATTGGTATTGGAACGGTTGGTTTGCTTGGGAATTCATTAACATCGACAGAAAATACACGGCCGGCTGATACTAAAAAGCAACTACCTGAAGAGCAGGAAACAACGGAAAGTAGCAACCCAACACCCAATTTGAAAGAAGAAACCAAAGATAAAGCAGCGGGTGTGTTTGACCGGTTTGACATCGATCTGCCTCTAGGGGGACTCTTTACAACAGATCCACAACGGGCGTCAAACAGCGCGGTATTACAGCCACAAGAATTGAGGTCAATCGCCAGCGCAGTTCGTGAGCGGGATACACAAGCTTCAGTAACCCCGACACCGCAAGCGCCAGCACTCCCAGTTGTTCCTGATTTACCTGATGAGCCGCTTCTCCCATTACCTACACCAGGGGAAGAGGACGAACCGGTAGTGCAGCCGCCGACCATCGTGGATCCACCCGTTATTGATCCACCGGTTCCACCAATTGTTCAAGAGACCACACCATCTATAAGTCTATTTGCACAAACGGTTTATTTGAACCAAGGCGATTCATTTTCGCCTTACGATTATTTCTCAGTCACGGATAGTGGAGATTCCGCGCCAATTATAGAGATTTCTCCTTACACGTTGTCCGTTGGCACACATACAATTTCCATTCGAGCAACCAATCGTTTTGGAAATAGTGCCTCTGCTAATCTTATCGTAGTAGTCAACTCTAGACCTGTATTAACACCTGCAGCTACAGAGATTGATTTAGAAATTCATGACAAAATTGATCTATTAGACTATATTCAAGCAGATGATCTGGAAGACGGAGATATTACTGATTCTGTTCGGGTATCGACCAATCTAGACATGACTAAAGAGGGAAGTTATGAAGCAACATACAGAGTTCGTGATTCTTCTGGGGCAAGTGCAAGACCGGTAACGATGGCCTTCCACGTGAACAATGAGGCACCTGTGATTCATACGCAAGATATTGAGTGGGAGATTGATCAATTGTTTAATCCATTGGATTTTGTGAATGTGACGGATCGTGAAGACGATCGTGACGGATTGACAATTGAAGTTACTGAAGAACACATTTTGGAAAACGACGTGGATATCAGCAAAGAAGGAACATATACAGTCCGGTTTGGTGGTATAAGCGATCGTGATGGAAAACTAGCAGAAGAACGGACAATGACTGTCACCGTAGTCAATGAAGCACCACATATCTACGTACCGGACATGATAATTGAAGTTGGGTCAGCGGTTGATCAAGATCGCTTTATCAACTCTATCGTGGTAAGCGATCGGGAAGACGACAAAAAAGGTCTGTTACCAACAATTGAAGTAGATCATGCAGCATTAAACGCTGTGGATTCTTCTTCAGAAGGCGAATTTTTAATTCCTATCTCAGCAACGGATAGTCATGGCAAGCGATCTGAAGCGATTGGTAAAATAATCGTGGTAGCTTCACAAGAACAAGAACCCCCAGCAGAAGAGGTTGCTCCGGCTGAAGAAGTGAAAGTAGTCAATGAACCATTTCTGACAGAAAGTTCAGCTATTCCTTCTGAAATTTTTGAGTTACCAGAAAGTTCGGATTCTCATATCGAAGTAGATTCTACACCTAGTGAGCTTTCGGTAGAGAATGTCGAAGAACCTAGTCCAACAATTACTACCGAAAGTGAACAAACCAACGAAAATTCTGTCTATGATGAAACTTAAATCAGAAAAAGTGTCTAAAAGAAGTGTCTTACTAGTGAGTAGTGAGGCACTTCTTTCTTTTTTCGGTTTAAAGTGAGGTACTTAGAAATAATTGGCCATGATGATGTTTCTCAATGGATGAATAGCCATGGTAGAAAGGGGGATCCGTATGTTTAATAGGCTGAAATTTTTTGTCGGAACTCGTGCAGAGCTAGCCGATTGGCTAAATGGACGAGATTATTTTGTGGATGAAAACCGCATGAAGTCATTCTTAAAAAATCATGGCAAGGAGAGTCAATTTGAACCACATTGGCTTGACGAAAAAACTAAAATTATCTGCTCGGGAGAAGGACTGGGCTATCCACTTGGTCATGCACCTACTTACCCAGATAACGTCCTGTTTGAGGTGAAAACAGAAGGTTTTTCACAAAAAGAGATCAATGAAGCCTTTTACAAAGCCTACAAACACTTAGATCAGCTAAGACATCGAAACAAGACGAACGAGATTAAAGATTTTATTATTGAAAAAAAGACCTTTCCTAGAGAAAATGGAAGGCCTGATTAATCTTATAGAAAAATAATTAGAATAAGTAACATAAATAACTAATTAATCATAGTTTTAAAAATAAAAGAATTGGAGTGATGTGTATGGCGATTTTAATCAAAGGATTATATTTAATGTTATTACTGCATCCAATAATGTTAGTTTTCGTTACTTTTGTACCAGAGCCGATGTTTAAAATACAAAAAAAGATTTTAGAAAAAGCGACTCCGGAATCATCTGATGATGGATATAAACTATTAATTAATAGTTCTGTTGTATGGGTAAGTATTTGGTGCATTTTATATTTTTTAATTAGTTTGATAGAAAGTATCTAAAGAGGCTGAACTCAATTTTGAAATTATATTGCAGGAAATAATAAAAATATGTGAATCAATCGAGTGCCGACAAATATCAAGTGACCTTGCTTGTAAAAAGATGAAATCAATTTCGCACTTTAAATCTATTACTGATTATACCAGTGATAATAGCTTAAAAAATACTTTTGAATTTATCCTTACTACAGTCCATCTAAGTTTGTCAAGCGCAATTATTTTCAAAAAAATTGACTTCAAATCAAAAGTAATCTCATGACAAAAATGGAGAAACCCTTATGAATAAAGTACATGTAGTAATACGCTCTGAAGGCGGAGAGCCGGAAATTGCTGGAATCTATAAACATTGGAATGCTGCTTACGAGGCCGCAAAAAATTTAGAAGGACAAGAAGAGTATGACTCCGTAGTGATTGCGGTATGGATTGTTCAGTAGGCATGATCCCTCGATCCGACAAAGAGATAAATTTTATGAATCTTCAAGCTGCCCACTTCTATTATAGAAGTGGTTTTTTAAGGAGGTGAACAATTTGGCACTAAAACAAGGCCATAAGCGATTTCAAGGAACATTGAACCAAGATCGTATCCGTAAACTGGCAGTGATCGTTGAAACGACCGAGAAGAGCTACACGGAGCTATTGGGCAAGTGGATCGATACCGACTATCTATTAGTCACGCAATGGAATAAAAAAATCAAAACTAACCAAACTAATACTGAAGAAGGAGACCTGTTAGTATGACTGGTAAAAAAAATCTAGTACAGGTGGTTGAAGTGAAGCCAACAACATTGATTGGAAAAGATATACAAACCAATGAAATCCTTCGCGCACCTGTAGATGAACTCATAGCCGAAGACTTCAAAATACAATTAGAAGAGCGTTCCCAAGAGGGTGACGGCTTATTCATGGAAAGGGAGGAATTCCATGGCCAAGTATTCTAAACCCTCACCTGAAGCACTACAAGAAGAAATAGCCGCATTGACAACTTCAAGTCTTGAACACGTCAAAGAATACACGGACTCACCTGAACAGAGATTGAAATTACTCGATTTCATGGGGAATTTCTATCAGTACTCGCTCAGGAATCAATTGTTGATCCAATCCCAATTTCCAGGGGCAAGGGGTGTTGGGAGTTTTGGTTTCTTCAAAAAAATGGGCTTTTCGGTAAAAAAGGGTGAAAAAGGAATCCGTATCTTGCAGCCTAACCCACAAACCTATTTTAAAACGAAGGCAGGAGAGACGAAGCGTTTGAATGATGCCACGCCAGATGAAAAAAAGGCGTTGGACCGTAAAGAGTTGAAGCAACATACGGTCACTTACTATAAATTGACTTCTGTTTTTGATATTTCACAAACCACAGCTGGTCCAGAGGACTACCCAAAGTTGTTTCCAAATCGGCCCTTCTCTTTTGAAATAAAAGATCCGCAACTCCTGAAGGAACTTGATTTAGGTCTAAGGCAGATCGCAAACAAGCTGAACGTTCCGATAAATGATCGTGAGAATTCTCTCTTTCACATTCAAGAATTAGGCTCGGCAAAAGGCGCATTTATTAGCGATAATCAAGGACAGAAAGAAATTTTCTTGAGTCACCGACTTTCTGACGAAGAACGGATCCCTACGCTGATTCATGAATTAGCCCACGCTGCGCTTCATGACCCGAAAAATCTTCCTGATCAAGGGTATTGGACAACAGAAAATGTAAAGTCAGATGGTGCGTCGATTAAGGAACTACAAGCAGAAATGGTCTCTTATATCGTAACCAAGCACTATGGCATCGACACGAGTGAGGAAGCGATCCACTATATGGCTTCTTGGACAAAACACTTAAGTACTTTAGAGGAAAAAGAAGAACCCGCACAGCTATTGATCCTTGAAGATATTCAACGAACGGCCAAACAATTCGTTGAAACGATCGAAGCGTCTCTTTCTCAAAATCTTAGTCGGGAGAATCTTGTCACAAAAGAGAGACAGGAAGAACGTGAAGGTAGTGAACTAACAAAGCAAATCGATCCTAGCCTGGAAGATCAGTTCGCGACATATTATGGCATTGTAGAAGATCCTGCTTTTTCTCAAGAAGAGATTTCACACTATTCCCAGGAAACGACCACCTTGTCTGAAAAAGAAATACGGGAAAAGTTGGCTCTCCATCGAGACGAAAAAATCGTGGACTGGAGCTATACTGGCGAAAAAACAAGCAGTGAGATCAAGTCCTACAAAGAGGACCAACAGCTGAATTTCAGGAAGCGCGTGATCGATGGACATGCCTTTTATCAAGTGGATGAATCGATCGAAATTATGCTAAAACCCAGTAAGGATGGTACAAGCATTGATTTCATGCAATTTGATCAAGTCGGAGACGTACAGACATATGTTGTCGGCAATCTCGAACAAGCGGCAGAAAAATTGGCCTCCATGAACGCTAGTCCAACCTTTGATACTCCGTTTATCCAAAAATTCCTTTCCAAGGACAATGATCAGAAGTTGAACCAACACATTCTTCACAACCAGGTCATGCGTGAGACCTATCAGGAAGAGACAGGACGATCGATGGTATGAAGAAGAAGTTCATGCGTGAAGAAAAAAATATCCTTTTCCTTACTCGTCTGAAGACAGCGATACAGAAGCTGGATAAAAAGAAAGGACAGCTCTATGTAGGGATCGGGGTCTTTTTCCTCATGACCCTATTAGGGAACTTGATCAGCTCATTTCTTTATAATTTGCAGTATGTTTTACCAATGAAACTACCTATGCAAAATATTTTCGGGTTTCACCCAATTCTATATCCGTGGATCTACCTCACCCTCTACCTTGCTGGTATTGGGCTATTTTTTTATTTCTGGTTCCGGATTAAAGTGAACTATGAGTCGTTGGAAGAAGGGAATAAAGCGACGCAGCGCTTAACAACGGACAAAGAAATCGTCGCACAGTATGTGGGTGTGCCAATCAGCGCAAGAACCGCTGTCGAAACGTATCCTGGGCCAAGTGGAACGATCGTGAAGCGGATCAAGGATAAAGTCTATATCGATCAAGGACCGGCACATAATTTCATCTTAGGCCGCTCTCGATCTGCGAAAGGTCAAACAAAGGTTTTACCCGATATGGATGTGTATTCACGATCAGAAGAAAAGCCACACCTGGTCTACGCTTCAGGAAAGTATGAACTTGCGGTTGCTGGCATGGGAAAAGGTACGCTTCAAAAACGTGGGTATGAATGTTCCGTACTTAATCTGATCGACTTAGATCGATCCTTACAATATAATCCTTTGGAATTAGTGAAAGATGCCTATATGAAAGGGCAGGTTGATGAAGCGATCGAACTCTGTAAAACCTTCAGTTATCCGCTTTATCATAACGAAGAAGCAAAAGAGCCAATCTGGGAAGAAACCGCAATGGCTCTTGTTAATGCGATTATCCTAGCTTTGTGTTATGAGTTTATTGAAAAGAGTGAAGATCCTTCAAAAACGGAAAAATATATCACCATGTATGCCGTCTCAAACATGTTGGCAGAACTGGGTACCGTAGATGAAAGCGGAGGAACATTGCTAGATAAGTATTTTGATAATCTTCCTGCAGGAAACCCCGCTAAACTAGAATATTCAACTGTTAAATATGCGGATGGTCAAATGCGGGCTTCGATTTTCTCAACCACTCAAGCGAAATTAAGAAACTTTATCGCACCTAAAGTGGCCAAGATGATGGCACGGTCAACATTCGACTTTAAGAAGCTAACAAAAGATTCTACGCCAATCAATTTTACGGATCAAATAACCGTTAAAGGGAAGGTGGATCCAAGTACTGCCGGTGAATACTCACTGACTTATGAAATTACCAATGAATTCAATGAAACCTTTCAAGCTACAAGAAGGATCTCTATTGTAGAGGGTACTGAATATCAGACGTTTCCCAACTCAGATGAGTATTTTAAAGGAATTGATCATGTCGAAATGCCGCCTAGTGAATCATTTGATCCAAGAGCAGGCGTTACGTGTTGGTATTACTACAAGCCACAAGCTGTTTTCTTGGTCTTGCCAGATTATATTCAGACCAACTATATCATTGCCAGCACGTGGATCTCACAGCTTTACCACGTCGCAAGTGAATACGCATCTAGCTTAGAAGGTGGGAAATTACTCAAACGGATTCGTCTAGGATTGGATGAATTCGGGAACCTTCCTGGCTTCTCCAATATTTCCTCTATGCTTTCTGTGGGTGCCGGTAGAGGGATCCTGATTGATTTTTACGTACAGCACCCCAATCAATTATCGATGAAATACTCTGAAAAAGTAGGTGAGTTTATTCAAGACGAAGCAATGAATAAATTCCTTCTTATGACCGGTTCTAAGAAAGCCAGAGAAGACTTCTCCGCCCTTCTTGGCGAGGAAGAGGTAACGATGAAAAGTCGTTCTGGCGGCTTGTTTGACATTAATAAACAATTTACAGAAACCGTTGATACACGACCTTTGTTCGCCCCGGCTGAATTAGGCCGTTTAGAAGAAGGAGAAGTGATCGTGGATCGATCCATTCACCGGAAAGATCTGAACGGGAATAAAATACGTCCCTATCCTATTTTTAACACTGGAGAAGATGGATCACTGCTTTATGCACACACCTATCTCTATGAGTATTTTGATCCAGATGGTCGCTGGCAAGACCTCGATTTACCTCATGTGCCAAACATTGAGTTAGAAGAGTACAGTCGAAGTTTTGTCCAGCGAATCAAGAACCCCCTTGCGCAACAAGAAATACAACAAAATGAAGAAGAACAAAGAAGGGAGATTGCAGCACTGATGGAAAAACCAGAAGCAATCCTAGATGAACAATATAAAGGCGTTAACGGTCATAAAATTGCCGCTAACTTATCCTCCATACCGCCCGTTCACTTACCTGAAGAACGGGTAAGTCTTAACCAAAAATATGGTGAAAATGCCGTATATACTATCCACTCAATGTTAGAAAAAGCGAACCCAGAGCGACTTGAACAGCTTGATGACCTTTTCTACTATGAAGACTATGTTGAGTACTTGGAAAAACTAGGCAACGACTCCTTGCTTGAAAAACTCCAGTTTTTAGGATACTTTACCGAGCAGAAATGAGGTCAGAATGGATGTAATCGACGTTTTACGTGAATTCAGTTCCTTTTTGTTACGATCCAATCTCATCATTTGGGTCTATCGGCAGTTCATGTGGGCATTAGTACAAGTCTTTTCTTTCGTTCTTAACAGTTTAGAAAAGCTTTTAGATGGGGTCTACGAGCTGGTGACCTTTTCTTCGTCTTCCGGAGTCGGACGTTTTGTTCAAAACAATCGTGTGGCAGTTTTTGCCGTAGGCACGTTATGCATGATCCTTTTTTTCTTAGGTTATATGCGGAATTCAAAAAAATACCAACTGCCGACCCTCATGGACAATCTTCTATTAGGAATTGGCGTCATCTTACTAAGCACGACACTGACCGCCTCCTTCCTAACGTCCAGTTTTTCAGTGGCCAAAGCAATATACCAATCAGATGGCAGTACCAGTCAGACGATTATCCGCGAAAATATTTACGACGTTGTTTCATTCGATACATTTGGTTGGTCATCGGCTGACAAAGCGACTACGATCGAATATTCAGATGATGCTATGGAATGGCTAGATATCACAGAAGAGGTCAAAGCTTCTGACTTTGACTTTGAAAACAAGATTTCAAAAGAAGTCTTCACAAAAAAGGTCATTGTTAATGCTGAAGGCACGCCTGAAGTCGTGAACTTAAACAAAGGCATGTTTACGATCAATGAGTATTACTACCGTTATTCCTGGAGTCCTTGGACCATTTTAGGTCAGTTGATTCTGTCCATCATTATTGTCCTTGCGACTTCATACAAGTATACAAAAGCCATTTACAACGCGTCATTTAACGGGATCATAGCTCCTTTCTTTGCGTTTAGCGATTTAGTAGAGGCTGCCAAAGTGAAGAAGATTTTAATGGGAATTGTCAATACCTGTATCAATGTCATTTTGTTTGCGGTCTCTTTGCGGATGTATCGTTTGATGGTGAATTTTATCAACTCAAATAAGGAAATCGATAGTATTCAAGGGTTTATCTTACAAGTTTTTATCGCTTTTATCGTTGTAGAAGGACCGTTTATTATCCAAGAATTGACAGGACAAGAGTCGGGAATCGGTTCAGCGGTCAAACAAACGATGGGTATGGCTGCTCTTGCAGCATATGGCGGCAAGAAAGGATTGCCAAAACTAAAAGATGGTTTTGATAAAATGAAGAATGGTGTCAAACAAGGTGGCTCCTTCATTGGTGGACTGGCTAGTGGTGCATTCCAACATGCCGGAGAATCCGATACGCTGGATCAAGATATGAAAGCAGCGTCGTCAGACAACACAGATTCATTCAAGCCTAAAGATAACGCGTTGAGTCCAGACGAAATGGAAGCCTTTGAGAAAGAAGTAAAAAATGATTTAACTGGATCTAATAAAGCAACAGATTCACTCAGTGCTGCAAATGGTGCCACAGAAGCAACGGATTCAGTTGATCTAGAAGAAATGGGATTAACTAAAGGTAGTCCTTTACTTAGCAGCACGACCAATAAACCATTATCCAAAGGATCCGACAAACTTGCGGCGGGACCTTCACCATTATCAGGTGGGTCGCTAGGTTCACTAAGTGAGGCTTCAGAAGGTGAAGGAACTGAAGCCAAAGAAACCACTAATTCTACTGGCAGAGGCTTTACACCAAACTTGGCAATGGCTAAACCGCTTGATCAAGCAATGGATCAAGCACTATCCGAGGCAAGTGATACGCTAGGACAGCCAATCAGCTTGAGTAGCCAAATGGCGATCAATAAAATGATGGCCGGTGATTCGCTTACTAGCCAAAAACCAGCCGAGACCATGGGCATGCCAGAACAAGTCAAAGCAGCACCAGGATTGCAGCAACTAAACAATCCTAATGCTGGCAACGTCTTACGGCAATCGATTGCTGGAAAAGCTGTTCAAAGTATGGCTTCAGATAGTCTATCCGCAACACGCCCAGGGGCATACGCTTCATTGGCGGGTACTTCAAGAACGCCTTCTGCAAGTTTCACGCCGTCAGCTGCAATCGTCAGTAATCTTTCTGCAGGTCAAGTCTCTTCTGCGGCGAATGTGTCGCGTGCGTTCACCAAGCCGCTTAGTCAGGTACACGTGCCTCAACTAGATAGTTTGACCGGTGTCCAGCAGTTTAAGACAGACCTTGCAAACTCTTCTAGACCACTAACCACAGATACTGTAGGAGAAGTCATTTCGAACAAATATGCAGATAGAAAAATTGAAAAAGCACAGAAAAACAAAAAGTACCGAGAAACCTATGACTTAGGAAAAAACACTTCTTATAAAGCCTTATCCAACTTCGAACCTAGAAAAGGATTTATAGAAAAAGAGGAGGACTAAGATGGAAGAGTTAAAAAACGTATCAAGTATCCGCCCCAAACGAGAAATCGTTTGGGGGATCCGTTTACCTGAACTTGTATTTATTATCCTCGTTACGGGGTTGTCTTGGATCGTACGCGGGATCGTTTATCCACTGTTTGAACTACCTTTTGTCATATTAACAGGCATTAATATGCTTTATCTGATGAAGAAACCAAAGGATAATCCAACGATCAATAATTTGCAAATGTACAAATTGGTCCTTCGACGGTATCTTTTAAAAGAATACGCAGGGTATCAAACCATTGATCCACGAGGATTTTCTGAAGAGTAAGGCAAATTGCCTTGCTCTTTTTTTAGCAAAGGAGGCACTTAACGCGTGAGGAACGAAAGAAAATTTCCGCTCAAGAAAAAAGAACCAGAAGTAAACTTTCAATTTACAATTCCTTCTGAAGGGACAAAAGAGCAAGCAAAACCTTCAAGGGAAAAGCGGAAAATAAAAACACCAGCCAATCAACCAGACTCTTCCGCATTGACAAAAGAAGAAAAGCGGGACAAGAGGCAGGAAAAACGGAACAATCGAAAGATTGGAAAAGACTTAAAGAAAATCATTGAGGTACACCCAATCAAGAGTTGGGGTGGAACGGAACAGGAACATTTTATTAGAAATACCACTGGATTTTTTGAAGTCTATCGCCTCAAAGGTCGGAATCTATTTGGCATGAAGCAAGAAGCCTTCATTCGATTGATGGAAGCTTATGGCGCTTTGTCGAGCCTGTACGAGCCGCCGCTTAAGATCGTATCAATCAATTCGCCCGTCGATACAAGCGCCCAACAAGCGTACTATAAGCGCGAGTATCAACGAGCAACGTCGCCACGGTTAAAAAAGCTATTGGAACGAAAGTATTCGGAACTTGCCTTTATTGGTAAGTATCGGCAAATGGAAGAGTATTTCATTTTTGTCTTTGGGTATTCTGAAGAAAAATTGAGAGACAACGTGAATACCTTCCATAGCTGCTTAAGTAATAGTATTGAAGTTGAAAACCTCTCAAAAGAAGATAAAGTACAGTTACTGTTTCGGATGAGCAATCCATCCATGAACCAGGCACCAAATCCGCCTAGAGGGCTTGTTGTAAAAAACAAGCGGATCCTCGAAGAAGGCATCGATGTGGAGTTACTCGCACGGATCCAGCCGCAAGGCAATCTCAAGTTTGGCGAAACCTATGTACGAACTGGAACGGGGTATTCTGCCACATTAACGACCTTTCGGCTTCAAAGTGAACCAGATTATTTGTGGCTAAACAGCTACACCAAAATCAACGATAAAATCTTAACGGTGGATATCGCAACGCAAGATGATGACAATTTGCGCGCAGCAATTGGGCAAGCATTGAATGAATTGTCAAATACGTACCATACCAGCAAAGATGCGACGTCAAGAGAGATGGCCTATGATGATCATCAAGCCCTACTAAGATTGTCCAAGCAGGTAAGAAAAGGAAGGGAAATCTTAAAGTTCATTATCATTCGGACGAAACTATTCGCCGATACGCTGGAAGAACTGGAAAAGCGAGTCATTGACGTACGAAAAGAGTTGAAAAAAGATGAGTTTGGCGTGACGAATGCCACCCTTGAGCAAGGGTATGAGTGGCAAGCTATGTTTCTTGATTACCATTCGCAATTGATGTTACCTAACGGCCATAGCGGGCTGGATATCTCCAGTACGGTGTTTGGGGCAAGTTTTCCTGCAAACCAAGTATTCCTTACTGATCCACGGGGACAATATATCGGTCTTTCCAATACTGGCGGACAGATGATCGTTGATTTTTTTGAAATCAGTGGTGGGCGCACGTTTTATAATATCTTATTAACTGGTCTGATGGGACGAGGGAAAACAACCCTTATGAAAAAGATCCTACTTGATAACGTTGGCCGAGGATACATGGTCCGCGGGTTTGATAAGTCTGGCGAATTTTCAAAGTTGATCAAAAGCCTAGACGGCACGATCCTTCGATTGGATGGCCAAGATGGACGTTTGAATATCTTTGAGGTGTTTCCGTTGGCTGTTAACGAAGATACGCTTCAGATCGACGAGAAAGCGTGTATGATTTTCCATCAGTCAAAACTGGGGACCTGGTACTCGATTTTGAAGCCAAAAGCCCCCGAAGAAGAATTAGACATCTTTGATAAGATGGTCAGCCGTCTATACATCCAAAAGGGATTTAAAGATGCTTTTGGGGATGTGAAACAGGTAACTGGCCGCGCGCCAAATGAATACCCGATTCTGTCTGATTTGATCGCGCTGATCGAAGAAGCAATGAAAGCGACTCAAATTAAGGTAGAAGAAGAACACTTATATAACATATATACTACGCTAACCAAACTGATCGAGACGACCCAAGATATGTTTAATGGTCCAACGAACGTTCCAGACTTATCGAACCAACAAATTCTCTTTTTTAACATCGATGGGTTGTCTAGTTATGATAAACGCTATGTGAATGCCCAATTGTTCAACGCATTCAACTTTTTCCAAAGCAGCTTATTTATCAATGGACGACGGGAAAATAAACGTTATCAAGAAGGAGAGATCAGTTTTGAAGAGATCAAGCGGGGCATGTTCTTCATGGCTGAAGCGCACAACCTATTAAATGCACGAAATCCGAGAATGGTTGAATATTTTAATACGTTTGCCAGAGAAGCTCGAAAGCGATTTTGCGGGCTTTGTTTGGATACACAAACGGTACGATCGCTTGTTTCAAGAAAAGATACTGGCGCTGAAGATGATGAAATGAACGATATCTATGACTTTATGCAATATCGCTTTTTCTTTCAGCCAGGAGACGAAGAATTAAAGGACCTACGTCAGGCAAATGACGGCTCACTAACGGATACTGAAGTAGAGAAGATCAGTAAATTCCAGCCGAAACAAACCCTTTTGAAAATCACCTCTGGGGAGACCTATGAGATGCGTGTCTTTGCTTCAGAGGAGGAATTGGCATTGTTTGACGGTGGAGGAAAACGCTCGGATGATATCGCATAGATCGGGGGAGGATATATGCTTGGTCAATACTTAAAAGACCGCTGGAAATTAAAAATACTCTTATGGCTCACACCGTTCTTGCTCGGGATAGCGGCCATCTTGCTTTTCGTTGTTATGATCACCTCCTTTCTTGCGAGTGACGCCCAAGCGTCAGAAAGTGCGCCTGTTGGCACCGTGCTAGGGAATAAAAATTTGAGTGCAGAGGTGATCTCCTTGCAGCCGATCATCCAGAAGTATGCCGCTGAAAAAGGGATCCCTGATGAAGTGCCATTTCTCAGTGCGATCATGATGGTTGAGTCTCGGGGCATTGGACCAGATCCGATGCAAAGTTCGGAGTCAGCTGGTATGGCACCAAACGCGATTAGCAGTGTTGAGTGGTCGATTCAACAAGGGGTCAACCATTATTACAATGCCTTACAGCTATCAAAAACCTTGTCTTTAGGCGACGATCGTAAGATGATTTCCCAAGCCTATAATTTTGGGACAGCCTATATCTCTTGGTTAGGCAGTACTGGCAGTACCCACTCAGTCAACGTGGCCGATCGCTATTCACTAACAGTCATGGCCCCGATTCAAAGAAGGAACGGATTCCCGACTGCGGGTACGCCGTATAACTATCCGAATCCGATCGCGATTCCTTACAACGGGGGGCAATTGTACCTGCACTCAGGCAACTTTTTTTATGGAGAGTTGGTGTTTCAATACATTGAACTCGGTGAGGGACAAGCCGGAAGTAATAGTGGTACGAACGGCGATATAGCCATTCTAGAAGCTGTACTAAATAAAAGCCTTTATAACGGAGAATGTTACGGATTAACAGCTTATTATGTGGATCAAATGGGCGGTCCTCGACTCATGGGGTCCGGATTTATGTACGCATGGAAAATCGGGCATGACTACAATTGGGGGGCGCATGGTTGGGAGGTTATTTTCAATCCCAAGTATGAGCAGCTGCAAGCAGGGGATATCATCAACTGGCATCCTGGAGGGGCAGTGTCACCAGGTGTTTATGGTCATACCGGAGTGATCTATAGCGTTGATAATAATGGTAATTTTTCGACCTACGAACAAAACGCGGAGAAGGGACGGGTTTGTGCGAAGTACAACCGGTCCATGAGTTCTGGATCAATCGCCAGCGTCGTCCGCAAAGTGAAGTAAAGTAGAACCTACTGGAGGAAAATCATATGGAAGAAAAACAAGAAAACGTCTTAGTCATTGCCTCAATTTACCTTGATGAAGAGGATTGGCATGAGCTAACGCTCTATGAAAATGTCACAAAACTAGTTGAAAAAACAGATAAAATAGAGGACGAAACCATCCTACAATTTATCTCACAGGGGCGTCTTGAAAGCATCGACTGTTCCGACGTAGAGTGGTATCGATTCGTATCAACTGCTTCTCATCTCGCCAATTATGTACGATCCGGTGATCGATATGATTGCGAATGGGACTTAGAAGGAAATCGAATAAACGAAGAAACGAAATAGAGGTGCGCAATGAATAAAAAAATAATCGTATCGTTTACTGGACTGGCCATTCTGTTAGGAGTTGGCGGCCTATTTTTATGGACAGAACTTCGCTCGCCAACAGAACCAAGTACGTCATTTTCCACCAATGAACCCACAATTACCTCTTCGTCTAAGGAGCAAAGGGACGCCCGACTGGACGATCCACAGGCCTTGATTGCTTCTTTGGAGGAACAGAAAAAATTGGTCGAGCAAGCGGAAGCCGCAAGTGTTACTCGCCAAGAAATCATACGTGTATCAGAGCAATTCATTCGAGGATTTTACTCCATTTCTTCTAATGAAACAGAAAAACAATTGGCAGAATTGTACCCGCTAATGACTGAAACTGCGCAACAATCAATCGCTCCTTTCTACTTAAGTCCGGATGATGATCGTTTGATCACACGTGCATTACTGGGGCAAGAGACCTACCTATTAGATGAATCTTCTACAGACACAGCCACCACTTTGGTACTGGCAAAAATTGATTTAAGGATCGATGGGAACGATCATTACCTGAACAACTATATCGTGAAAGTTCACCTTCAGTCTTCAGAAGACGGGTGGCTGGTAGAACGTATCGAAGAGGCCATTCCAACGAATGAAGTGCCAGAAGTTTTCTTTGAAGCGATCGGTGAGTAGGGATGTCAGAATACAAAAATAAATCAAAAATTGATCAAATACGAGACTGGTATGAAGTCGTTCAGATTCGTAAACGCCGGCATCAGTCAATCTGGTACTTGGGCTACTTTTTTCTGATGGTCGTGGTCTACTCTGGCATGATCCTTTCCGGGATTTTTATCAAGTCAAATACAGATGTTGTATCGACACCAATCGGTCAACTGTACACACTAAACTCACGAACCTATACCTTGCATGAAAAGACAATCGATAAAGAAAATAATCGTGCGTTGTTTATTATCACCAATCCTGAAGAGCCGTTAACAGACATCTACAATCAATTAGATGTAACACTCGAATTTATCAATGCTTCGCAACATAATGCACAGGCTACGGTCATTCAAGGCGACCGAGGATACTATGTTATCCTCTTGGAAAATCTTCCAGAATCCTACACCGCTATGCGGGTTGCATTTGAATTTACCATCAATGATGTGGTGTCTGAAGGAGTAATTTTGGTGAATGAGAAAGAGGAAATTTCTGAAGAGATCCATGTTCCTTCAGAAGCAGACGTCTTCGCTCAATCTCTTGAATTTATGATTGAGGATCGCATGGAACAAGTAGAAAAAAATCGAACCCTGCAAGAAGAAAATCAGAAAACGATTGAGGAATCAGAAGAGAAAATTTCGATTCTTGAAGAAAGTAAAGCCCACATGACGGACCGAGAAATTATCGAAACCGACGGTTCGATCGAGCAATTGAAACTTGCGATTACGAACCTTGAAACACGGAATCGAACCATTGACTCAGAGATCGAGGAACTCGAGAAACAAGTCGCTAATTTGAAAGCGAGACTTGAAGAGAACACTCCGAAATAGATAAAATAGCAAGAATTTTTCATGACGGGAATCCGACGGCAGTTGACGGCAACCCGACGGCACTTTGACGGAATCTTGACGGCAAGTTGGCGGGAACCCGACGGCAAACTCCTAATCTCTGTACCCACTCAAATCACCCAGCACTGCTGGGTTACACACGAATGTGGGTACAGATTTCCCTTATGCTCTTTCTAAATACCCCCTTGTTTGTCGCTTCGCGCCATCCAGAGGGATTTAGAAACCAGCTCCATTCTTCGAAAGGAGGTCAACCGACCTTGTCAAAATCCACCAAACAATTTGATGAAATCAGGATCAGAAATTTCCCTCCAGACAAAAAAGTCCGGCTCATGAAGCGTGCGCAAACGGAGGGGAAGAGTCTTCAAGAATTTATGTATGAGCATACGCTGCGCTTAGCCGATGGCGAAGAAATAGCTGCCGTGCAATACAAAATGTTGGAACAACAATCACAGTTGGCACAAATCATTCAAGCAAACACAGAAGCGCTGTTGGCACAAGAAACTCGGTGGCGTGCGCTGCTTGGAGAGGAGGAATAATGGTTCATGAATGAGGCACAACAACTCACTCGCCTTGAAACTCGAGTCAGCCAAAAAGCAAAGGAATTTATTATTGAGTACGGGAATAAACATGGGGCGAGAAGCCAAGGAGAAGCCATTGAAAAAATGATACAGGAATTAAGTGTATCAAATGCGAATGAATTAGTTTCGGATCTCGTTGCTGAACAAACTGCTGCACGGGTGATCGATTCTCTTAAGAAAAGCTATTTGGATCCAATGCGGATCCGAACCGGTTACGTGGACAAGCAGACAAAAGCGCTATTGGAAGTCATGAATCATATCATTGTCAAAGGAGAATTTGATCAAGAAAATGTCATCACTACCGACGTCTTAGAAGCCAATGTTTTGACGACTGCACAGGATAAAGTACAAAAAGATATTGAACACTTTAGGCAGCGCAAGGCAAGCATAGAGGAAAAACGAAAGGCAAACAATGAGTTATAAAGCAGGGATCGTCATGCGGACGAAGTTCATTTCTCCAGGTGATAAACGATTCAACGGGGCCATAAGATACCTGGATAAGGAACAGTCGAAGCGGATCAATAATCTAGATAAGTATTATGGCATTGAGTTCATGAGCGAGGCCGAAAAAAGACCCAAACGAATCTCTGCCTTGTTCAATGGCTACCAAGATTATTTGGATACAGCACACCTGGGGGATCTCAAAGGAAAGTTTGAATTGGCCAAGGAAAGAGAGAGTCCGATGTGGCAAACGGTTTTTAGCTTTGATCATGAGTACCTGAAGGAAATAGGGTTGTATTCACAAGGGGAACATGGCTTCTTAGATGAGTCTGCGATTCGTCAAGCGACGATCGGTGCAATGAATAAGTTAGTCGAGGATATGGGCTTTGGCTCTAGCGCTGCCTGGGGGGCAGCTATCCACTTTGACACGGACAATATTCACGTGCATACGATGTTAGTGACGACAGATCCAGAAGCAACGTTGGATCGGATGACCTACAGAAATCAATCGATGTATCGTGCGAAGATCCCTCCGAAGGCAACCCGTGCAATGAAGTCCAAATTTGGCAGTGTGATCATGGACCGCGACGCGTCATTAAGTCGAATTTCTTACTTGATGCGTCATGAGTTAGTTAAGACGAGTATGGCCATCGGTTACTCAAATAACCTCAAGATTATTCAAGGGATCACCCGCTTGATGAACCAGCTGCCGGATGATCGGAGACTGTGGAAATACGGCAATAATGCCATGATTGATTTTCGTCCGCAGCTGGATGCTCTTTCAAGGGAAATCATGAGTCAAAATAATCCAAGCGCCCTTCAGGAACTTGACTCCTTACTCGATGAACAAAGTACGTTGTTTCAAAAAACATTTGGAGAAGCAACTGTTCAAGAAGGACGGCCTTCATATAAGCAGCAGCAGTTGGCCAACTTATATAAGAATATGGGGAACGCCTTGTTGACAGAGATGAAAAAGAGTATGAGCCGCGACGAATGGATGGCGAAGTCTGATTTTACTCCAGAAGAAGTCAAAGCCTATCTGGAAGAAAAGCGGGCGCCTATACTTGGAAAAAAAGCACTGAATGATTTCAAGAAAGCAATCGATGATTCCCATCAAAAGTTTCTAAGTAGATGTGCCTATGAGCGCGAAGAATGGCGTAAAGCAACGATGAGAAAAAGAGAATTAGAACACGGGAGAGGCTACTGAGGTAGCCTCTTTTCTATGTGTTAAAAGGAGGAACTATATGAGTACACAAGAAAAGAAACGAACGCGAATTTACTCCAAAGCAGAGATTAAAAAAGCCAGCTCGGTCGATATCGTCAGTTACATTCAAGCACACGGCTCTGGCGAGTTAGAAGGTCATGGCCGCTACTTGAAGTACCATGTGAACGGGCATGACTCCTTAATTATTGATCAGAAAAAAAATTACTTTTTTCATAATAGTATTGGACGTGGGGACAACATTCTTTCCTTACTTACACAATATGAAGGCTATTCCTTTCAAAATGCGGTCGGCTTTCTTCTTGGAGAAGAGCTTGAACCACACAAGGGGTACGATGAATCAGAAGAAAATAAAGGCCCTTATAAACATGCGTATGAGGCAGCCGATTCTACAGAAAAAGTAAGGCACTATTTGGAAAATATACGCGGGATCGATCGGGAAATTATTACGTACTTAATCGATAACGAATACTTGATTCAAGATAAAAAATACGGAAGCGCGGTTTTAAATTGGAAACAGTATGGACTGGCACAGGAGAAGATCGTTGGGGCAACGAGTATCGTCACTCGGGCCAAAATCACGGATTCACCACGCAAGTATATTGGAGAAAATTCTGAGAAACATTATGGGTTTAATATTACTCTTGGCGAACCGAAAGCGATCTACTTCTTTGAAGCAGGGATCGATTTACTCAGCTATTGGTCGCTGCATAAGGACCTGACGGATTGCCGCTTAGTCTGTTTAGAAGGTCGTAAGGAAAAAACAGTCGTTAAAATGATCCAAGAAGGCTACCAAACCTTTGAGACCCTTCCCAAAAATGGCATTTTCTATGGGGTAGACAATGATCCAGCGGGTCAGTCTTTCTACAGTAAATGCGACAAAAAAATCAATATCAAGCAAGAGGTCGGCACTGATACGCTGATTGTCAATCAAGCCTTGAATCCATATGACCATCAAGTCCAACAAGAGGTGCTTGATTCAATCAAACAAGTAGCGAGCGTCCACGGGGTAGATCCGAATCTACTCCTCACGATCCAAAAGATTGAGAACAATTTGACAAATACAAATAAAGTTTCAAACGACTGGAAAGCTTACGGTTACTTTGCTAAAACCCCTAAGAGTCATACCAAAGATGAAACGATCGACCTGACTGATGCCTTAAATACCCTCTGTAAAGACATTAATGAAAAGCATGTGACACTTGAATCGATTGCCGATTTATACCTGGAGAATAAACCGTCAGGATTAGAGCAGCAGCTGCTTCAGAATCGAGCGAACGAACTGTATTCAATGTATACAAATGATCAAATGGAAGTTGTACACGAAGTCAGTAAGGATTGGAATGATTTTTTAAAAGAGCAGCGCTCAGAAGGATTGATCACAGAACACACGCCCCTGGTCGTTCAAAAGTCAATCGATCAGGTGAATCGAAGAAGTATCAACCAATTCAAGTATTACTTAACTGACAAGAAAGACAATGTTGAAATGAGGTCATTGTTGGTGGATCAGTACAGTATAAACCCCAAAATCGTCGATGCGCTTTATAACAAAGGATTGATGCGCCAGGATATCCATGACCGGATCGTCTTTTTGTGGAACGATCAAGGGCGCGTCACAGGCGGCCAATTGCGGGGAACCTTCCAAAGCAAAGAGTTTGGCAAGCTGGGCTATGAACAAAAGATAATGGACTTTTCAGCGGAAGGCTATGGGTTTAACGTAAGCTTGGGAACACCTCAAAGTATCCACTTTTTTCAGTCGCCTGAAGACTTGTTGGCCTACTGGACGTTGAATATCGATCAAGTAAAAGACACGATCCTCTTTGCTTTATCAGATGGCCAAGCCGAACATGTCGTTGATAATATCAATAATAAACTTCAGGCAGGGCATAAAATCCAACAAGTAACGTTTTGTGTCGGGAACAATAAACAAGCACTTGAGTTGTTGGATAAAGTCGCTCAATTAAAAACGTTCAACCAGCAGACGTTATCGCTTCAGACTGAACTTGGATCCGATATTGCCTTTCAGTCTGAACGACCAAAGGTCGGGATTAACTGGATCAATGAATTGATCGCAAAAAAGGACCGGGACCGAGAAGTCAACGCGGTTAAGCAAAAGCAGCAACGGACCGCTGCTCCACAAAAAGTAGAACAGCACTATGCACGATCGTAAGGAGGAAAACAAATGAATCGAGTTACTGGCGTTGGACGGCTCGTCCAACAACCAATCGTAAAGGAACTCAAGTCTGGCCTTTCAGTCGCAAATTTCAAAGTGGCCATCCGAAGAGGATATAAAGATAAAACTGGCAAGGAAGTCACTGACTATCTTCCTTGTATTGCCTGGAGAAAAACAGCAGAATATATTGGGAAGTATGGATCCAAAGGGGTTCTTGTCAGTATCGAGGGCAGAAACGAGACGAGAAGCTATAAAAAAATGATCAAACCATTTCTGTGATGGAAATCAACGTAGAAACAATCAAGCTACTGGAGTCAAAAGAAGTCGTAGAAGCGCGAAGACAGCGTCAGGCTGGAAATACCCACCCAACTGGGGAGTTACCTGAAGATGGCAGCTACAACGTCTTTGAAAGTGAATATGAATCAATTCTTGTAGATCCAAATGACTTACCGTTTTGACAGACATGAACACAAATGTGTTTACACACAATTGTGTTCATGCTATAATTGAGTCAGAAGTAAAGGAGGCGGTAGAATATGGCAACTATAACTGTACGCGTTTCAGATGAAGAAAAAATGTTTCTGGATCATATGGCCAATTTTGAAGGAAAAAGCTTATCTGACTTAATGAAAACAAAGACGCTAGAATCTTTAGAAGATGCATACGACGCTAAAATTGGAGATCTTGCCTATGAAGAATACTTGAAAGATAAAAAATCTAATCCATTATCTAAGTTACTAGAAGAATATGGACTGGTGGATTAGTAATGACGTATTCTTTAGAAACGACAACTCGCTTTGACAAACAACTAAAAAAACTGGATCGTTTTGAAGCAATCACTATTTTGAAATGGTTATCGAAGAATATTGATGGCACAAGTGATCCAAGGAAAACAGGAAAAGCTTTAGTCGGCAATCATGCTGGGAAATGGCGCTATCGAATTGGGAACTATCGCGTTATCGTAAAAATAGATGACGATCAAATGATCATATTAGCATTGGAAGTCGGTCACCGGAGAGGAATATACTCGAAATAAAAAGTAGTATCCTGGTTAGGATACTACTTTTTCCGTTGGAAACTTTTCATAATCATGCGATCTTTGCCTTCTAAAAAACTTTGAAAATCGATCAGTTCCGTGCGTTTTTTCTTTAAAACAGAGTCTTGCATTGATTTTGGATAGGTGCCTTCTCGTTCAAAAATCAGATTCTCAATCACATAAATTTTTTTTACAAGGTGATCCAGCTTTTGATCTTCATTCGCGCGAAAAGCCTTATCCTTGGCTTTTCGTGCGATTTTTAACAGATAGTACAACGTTAGGGTCTTTTCTTGCATCAAATCCAGCGTCCCACGTTGTAATACCTCATTCTCGTTTTCGAGGATGGGAAGTTCTTCCGGAATTTGAGAGGCTCTCCTGTGATCTGTAGAAACTTCTGAAGGGGAGAAACCCATTTGGCAAAAATCGCACGTCAAGTGGCTGGTTAAGGATGTTCCGCAATACTTACAAGTATAGTTCGTTGTTTCAGACATTTAAACTTCTCCTTTAGAATAATTATGTTATATAAGTCAATGTTGGATCTTCTCTCTTAGTATAACTTACCCGCAACTGGGTTCAAATAGTCTAACCAAAAAGGATTGAAAATGGGGTCAGCCAGGTTGAAAATACCTCATTTGTCAGTGTATTCTTTACCTGGCATTTCGCTTTGATCCCAAGAATAGACAGTTGAACGTAACACATTAATAGGCACGTTTGATCCAAATCTTCACAATGGATGGTTAGTTTTGTCTGACTGTTGTACTCTTTCTCTTTCAAAGCTGAGGCTAATGCGATTATCATGGATCCCGATCCGCAACAAGGTTCATAATAATGAATGCGGCCCTTCTCTTCAATCTCGGCTATTATTGAAGGTAGGCTGAGTTCTGCCATCAGTCTAGCCACATGATTTGGTGTAAAACACTGACCCATCGATTTATTGGCCAAATTAAGCTCCATGTAAATTTCTCCTAACCAGTCAATGGTTTCTGATTCCATAGCATTGACTAGAAGGTCAAGGCATTCACTGAACGTGACAGCTTGTACCATTGTGTACTTGGCTATTGTCTGAAGATATAAGGCCTCTCGTTCTTTCTGGTGCTTACGATCGAGTGTATTTGACAACGTATAGGCCATAAGGTGGATCCAGTCGTTAAATACCCCACCAATTGAATTCTTTCCTGTGATCGATTGCAGCTTATTGATGATTTCTTTCTTTTTGTTCATAAATTGACCTCCTTCAGAAAGGTTTTTGCCTTTCATTGATTTGATGTGTTTTTCTTTGATGCAGAAGATGGATCATACCTGGAATGAGCGACAAGGGCTTACAGATGGACCAGCTTCAGCTGGATCCAGGTGTTGTGCATTTACCCTTGTCGGTTGAATGAAAGGTATGATATAAGGCGGTGGAACCGCCGTTCTTCTCAAAGAAAAATTGAATCGATGAAAGGTGGAGACCTGGAAGGTTGGTGCGCGACGTAGGAGCGCTAAAGTGAAGGCGGCAGCCTGAGAGGCCGTTGGAAACGGCCGGAAAGTGTGCGCAGCACACGCTAGGGGGACCCGACGATCGTCGATCGGTGGGGGAAAAGCGGGCGTTGCCCGCGTTCCTCTTTAATAAACGTCAGCTGTGGCAACAGCTGGCTGAATTTGTCCATATAGCGTAGCGTCAAAGGAAGAGAGCGCGGTCGAAGATGATACGAAGCGAACGACTGTATATGGACAAATTCACTACAAATTGCGCCAGCAATTTGTATCCAAAAAGCAGGCAAGAATAGGTTTCCCTATTCTTGTTTGCTTTTTAAGCGGTTCGAATCAAGCCACCAAATACTTGTTTGAAACCAATAAGTCCAAATTCTGAGTATTCGGGAATATCTAAATTAAACACATAGGACATTTGAAAGCCTTCTTTAAGTTCTTTCCAATCGCCGGGCCATTCTTCTTCTCGGTTCGAAACATAGAAAAGGGAAAGCATTCTTCCGATGGTTGTGTGGCTTAAAGTGGCGTAGTAAACGAGGTAGTCGTGCGTTTCTTCAAACTCTGAGACTAACTGTTTAAAGCTATTGTCCAGCCAATAATTTCCTCCTCGTAAAGAATAGGAAACCAAGTCCGCTTGATCAAATTGTTGTATCGTATCGTCAATGATACCGAGGGCTTTCATACGCTTGATTGCTTCTTTTTTGTACCGTTGTTTTTGTTCATTTTTCATGGTCTTACACTCCTTCGTAATGTGTTAAAAAGCTAAGAAAGAATCCTAAAGCAACCGCCATAGGCGGGATATCTTTACAAGCTTCAACAAAATCTGCACTATCCAAATAATCAAATTCATACTCGCCGGTTTGAGTGTTAACATTCACCTTTTTGCCGAAATTGCATTCGACTTCAGCCGGACCATACATTTTGTTTACCCAAACTTGGAGAGCAAAAGCCTCATTTTGGACTTCAAGAATGTCATGACCAGTTTCGTATGTTTCAAGATTGGGAAAATCTTTTAAGGAAGAAAGTAGTTCATTGTCCATGATTTCTAGGATGAAACAATTATTCAAGTTCATTTTAGTCGTCCTCTCTTTCGGTGAATGAATAGAAAGCGCCGTTTACTTTTATTGATTCGAAATAGTCCAACCATTGGCTATCCGTTGTTTTTGCTTTCTTGTCATCATTAAACCTTTGCCATGTGAGTTCCAACGCTTGATACTCATCTGGCTTAATCGTGCTAGGTTTAATTCCTTTATCAAGACACACCAAAGCTTGAAAGAGCCATTTCGGGTTTGCCTTCTTTAGCTGTTCAATCGTTCGATAGTAAGTGTCAATCAGATTAAGCTCAACACTGCTTTCAATCATTTCTTCTTGGGCCATATCCAATAATTTTTTATAGTGCTTTTTAGGGACACGTGTTTCGTTATAAGCGAACGTCATATCCTCCATTTTTTGCGCCATTTTGTCTTTAGGTAATCGTGAAAATTCTTCATAATACGTTTGTGGCATGGTTTGACCTCCTACAGAAAGGGTTTGCCTTTCTTTTTTTATATTTTCTTTTGACAGAAAAGATGGATCACTCCTGGAATGAGCAACAAGGGCTTACAGATGGACCAGCTTCAGCTGGATCCAGCTGTTGTGCATTTACCCTTGTTGATTGAATGGAAGGTGTGATAGAAGGCGGTAGAACCGCCGTTCTTTTCAAAAGAAAAAATAAATGGAAGGCAGAGATCCCGTTCTGTGGGTTGGGCGCGACGTAGGAGCGCTAAAGTGAAGGCGATAGCCTGAGAGGCCGTTGGAAACGGCCGGAAAGTGTGCGCAGCACACGCTAGGGGGACCCGGCGATCGTCGATCGGTGGGGGAAAAGCGGGCGCCGCCCGCGTTCCTCAAATAATGGAGACCTAGAAGGTCGGTGCGCGACGTAGGAGCGCTAAAGTGAAGGCGGCAGCCTGAGAGGCCGTTGGAAACGGCCGGAAAGTGTGCGTAGCACACGCTAGGGGGACCCGACGATCGTCGATCGGTGGGGGAAAAGCGGGCGTCGCCCGCGTTCCTCTTTAATAAACGTCAGCTGTGGTAACAGCTGGCTGAATTTGTCCATATAGCGTAGCGTCAAAGGAAGAGAGCGCAGTCGAAGACGGTACGAAGCGAATGACTGTATATGGACAAATTCACTACAAATTGCGTCAGCAATTTGTTTCCAAAAAGCAGGCAAAAAATAACCATTCAATTGTTTGAATGGTTAAATTCATATCAACCTCAAAAATATGCTTTGACGTCGTTCAACGGACTTATTGATTGTCGAATATCGCTGATATTCTCTTTGATTAACCGTTTAGCAATAATTGCTCTCAATGCTGTGAAAAGAACGTATAACGGGGTTTCGTCAAGATTTTTACTACCTGGTTTTCCAATAGTATAGAATGCCAACAAAGAATTGATGCTAGTTTTGTGTGAATCGATCATAAATGGGGTATCCAATGAATCTTTGTCTTTGATATATTTTTCAAGCAGATAGTCCAACCAATGCGTGTCTGACTTGCACTTGTCATGAACCTTTCTACCTTCAATTATTTCTTCAAATGAAGCGTGGAAGGGAACTTGGTAGAGCCAGTTTGGAGAAATAATCAACCCCCGCTTTCTTAATAAATCAAAGAGTTGAGCGCCTGATAGGATATGTGACATTTCATATAGTGGTAAATCTAAATAATGATTGATGGACAAGCTCCTTAAGTAATTGTCTGCTTGCATGGAGAGTTCCAAATATCCTTGAATTTCATTGTCTCGCATGAGAATGCCTCCTTCAGAAAGGTCTTTGCCTTTCATTGATTTGATGTATTTTTCTTTGATGCAGGAGATGGATCTTACCTGGAATGAGCGACAAGGGCTTACAGATGGACCAGCTTCAGCTGGATCCAGCTGTTGTGCATTTACCCTTGTCGGTTGAATGAAAGGTATGATATAAGGCGCCCTGGCGCCGTTCTTCTCAAAGAAAAATTAAATCGATGAAAGGCGGAGACCTGGAAGGTCGGTGCGCGACGTAGGAGCGCTAAAGCGAAGGCGTCAGCCTGAGAGGCCGTTGGAAACGGCCGGAAAGTGTGCGCAGCACACGCCAGGGGGACCCGACGATCGTCGATCGGTGGGGGAAAAGCGGGCGTTGCCCGCGTTCCTCTTTAATAAATGTCAGCTGTGGCAACAGCTGGCTGAATTTGTCCATATAGCGTAGCGTCAAAGGAAGAGAGCGCAGTCGAAGATGGTACGCAGCGAATGACTGTATATGGACCAATTCACTACAAATTGCGGTAGCAATTTGTCTCCAAAAAAGCAACAAGAAATGAGTCATTTGGTGACTCACTTCTTGTTGCTTTTTTAATCAATGTTCAGAAAGGACTCATATTCCGATTCTCGTTCTTCTATAAACTCGCCGTCTTCGTCATAAAAATAATAATAGTCAATATCCTTGCAGGTATCTATAACGACTTCACCGTTTTTAATCACATAATGCTCGGAAAACCCACACCCTAGTTCCAATGACTTGATGGTAATTTCAAGATTCAATTCTTTTGATATTGAGACAAGGTTTATCCCCCAAGTTGAATTTTCGTCGATAAAACATAACTGGACACTCCAAGCGCAGTACCCGTCAATCCACAGGTTTGTTTCGTCTGAAAGGTACAATAGCGCTTCATAGGTTCGATAAAAGTTACTAGCTATGGAAAGTGATGACCCTGTATTTGATCTTGATTGTGGTACTTGCATAAGTTGTAATAGCTTTTTGATTGATTGTTCGCTACCTGTAATTCTCATATTAAAATCGCAACAATTAGCCAATGTGATCACTCCATTCTTGAAAGTGATCAATTACTTGATTGTCCACAACTTCTAAATAGCCAAAATCGCTGAATTCTTCTCCACGATAAGCTACTGCTCCGTTTAGTACGTAATTATTTGGCTTTAGAATTCGTTCAATTAGGTATTGTATCCATTCAATATAACAATAAAACTTTTCATTTGTATCCCATTCGATTGTTTGATTATCGTCATTCAAAAGCCATTGGCACCAAAGGCCAGGTTGCGTAGATGGCGGTTGATTATAATCGAGAACGGTATCTAATTCGCATTCTTGTCCGTAGTGACCGTCGTCGATGCAGAAAAATTCACCGTCCACGCCACAATCACCATAGCCTTTTTGAATGAGTTGTTCGTTATCCCTTTTCATTCTTCTAGTTGTTGCTAAACCTCTTAGAAGTGTGGCGATTTCGTCAGTAACTGGACGGTCAATTTCAAAACCGCCGATAAAATCTGTGTGGTATCCCATAACTGTATCCTCCTTTATTTACCACCATTCGTGGTAGATTACATGGCTTCCTTTATTGATTTCTCTTCGGGCATCTTGAATGATGGGCAAAGTATCTTCTAAATCTTTGAAATACAAGGTGTCGTATTCGGTACTCCCGAAAAAGAAACCAGACGATGTTGGCAATAATTTCTCACATAGCGTAACGTCTCTATCTTTTAAACATTTTTTTACCTTTATTTCTAAGACGTCCAACATTTCTAAAGAGACAGTTAACTCTGCAATATTTTCATGTGCCTGTTCAGGAACGAATTTAGCAAAGTATTCTCGCACTTGATTTGCTTTTCGCCAGTAACCAATCTTTTCATATTCGTTTCCTTTCTTTTTCAGTAACCACATATCTAATCCCATAACTATTCCTCCTGTATAATTTTTACAAAGGACTTCCTTTAGAAAGAGGATGTCTCTAACTGAAGGTTCGCTTTTCCTTTGATGAGTTGAATAGATCACAGGTGGAAGGGCAAACAAGGACGAAGAGCTGCACGACCTTCAGATCGATGCAGCTCTCGTGCATTTCATCCTTGTTTGAACTGAGTGCCTGTGATAAAAGGCAACGTCGTTGCCGTTTCAACCAAAGGAAAAGAGTCAGGAAGGAAGACGACTCGATCGAAAGGAACGGGGCCGCTGCAAGCGGCCTAAAAGTGTGCGTAGCACACGCAGGGGGACCCGATAATCGTAGATTGTTGGGGGAAAAGCGAGCGTCGCTCGCGTTCCTCTTAAATAAAGGGGAGCTGTGGTAACAGCTGCCTGAATTTGTCCATATAGCGTAGCGTCAAAGGAAGAGAGCGTAGTCGAAGAGGATACGCAGCGAACGACTGTATATGGACATATTCACAGCAAGTTGTGTGCAACTTGTATCAAAAAAAAAGGTTCAGCCAAACACGATAAAGTGTATAATAAATTTATACACTTTATCGTGTTTCGGGGGGGGTGAAAGTTTGAGTGTTCATAAATATGATTTAATGAGTGATGAACTAATGACAGCTCCAGAGGCGTCTAGGAAATGGGGTTATGAGGAAAGCTATGTTCGCCAAATGATTAAGAAGTACCCGGAAAGAATTCCTGAAGGCGAGATACGTATGTTTGGGAAAACTTTGGTGATAACGTCTGAAGGTATGGAAAAACTGACCGGACGATCTCTAAAGGAATATTGGTACTTTTACATTGAAAAGCAACACATGATCTTCAAGGAAGTGAAATATGAATCTTATGAAGAAGCCTTGGAAAGACTTATGGATGAAATGAAGGGTCAAGGAAGCTTAATTGATGTCCCAGAAGCAATGGATGATCATAGTAACCGTATAGGAATCAAATTGGAAAATAGATCCATATTATTTATTACAAAAAAACGGCAGGAGATGAAATGATGAATGGCTGAAGAGAGAAAATGTTTTGGTGGTCAATGGAAAGTACCGATTTCACCATACAACAAACGGCTGTATTGGCCGCCAAAGTGGGTCGAATGTGATTGTGGTGAGCTAGCGCAACAAATATCTGAACGAAAGTATGAATTTATATACCCGACTGAGTATTATCAATGTAAAACTTGTCAACGGACCTATCAACTAATCACTGGTACTAATCGATTTGTTTCAGTAAGTGCTGTTGAAAAGAAGAATTGAGGTGAATTCTCTTGCCCTTAAAACATGAGTTGAAAAGAATTTACTTCTACAATGAACACGCGATTATCGTTGATAAGGTAGTAAAGGAGTATTGTTATGTATCAGACCGATCGGGAATTTTGAAAGTAAAAGATATGATTGGTTTCTTCACATGCCAGGAGGATCTCAAAGAAAAAGAAAAGCAACTAAAGAGACAAGGATACAAAAAAGTGGCTGCAATGATCGAGAGGTATCCCAAATTATGAAAAAGAGGCGGATCAGCTATGACAGATAAGGAAAAACTAGAATTGCTTCTAAACAGTGTGTTTTCAGATATTTCGTTTTCAAAAATTCAAACTCTAGAGAACGGAAGTTTTCATTTGATCGATCGCACATCTGAGATGTGGATTCGAATCGAGGACAACGTTGCACAAATCGCATTTCGGGAAGATTTTGAACCTGTTTTCGAACGAATTAATCTTTCAGACATATCCTGAATTAATAAAGGGGTCAGAAACTTTTGAGTTTTTGATCCTTTTTCAATTTCTTTTTTCATAGCTCCTAAAGCAGCTCAATTAATTAGGTTCATCTAAGGATTCAATTTGCTGATTTTAAGAACTTGCTTCAACGGGTCAGAAACTTAAAAGTTTTTGATCCTTCTTTTTTTGCAATTTGCATGATTTATTGAATCGTTGTAGTAGTCTGGAAACATTCCTTTTTCTAGAGGAGCTCGCTTTACTTCTTCTTTATTTTATGTCCGTTTTTCTAAATTTGCATGTCGAAGTGAAAATTTCGATTATTCATTTAGTTAAGAATCTTGTAATCTAGGAGATGCAAGAAAGGTGTGTTATTGAGCCTTATTTGTTTATTCTCATGTATTAAAAACCTTCGTTTTTTAGATTGATCATTCTATATGTTTGTCAAATCTAAGGAATCCTAATTTAACAACATTTATTTTGGCATTCGACCTGTTCGAATGCCTTTTTTTCTGCAAACCCAAAAACGAAGATTTTTGAGATGACTATTTAAAGGAGGAGGGAAGATGCATAAAACGGTTGGACGTTTGATTGGGATGTTCGCAGTGCTTTTGGCACTTCAATTTCCATTGTCCGTCTATGGTACACAGGTCCAATCCGTCGAGTCAGAAGGATCTGTTGGATTTACCGGGGCGTACAAACCGATTGGCCCGCCCGATCCACCCCCAAGCACTAGTCCGCAAAAACCAGGCGGCTCGTTACCACAAACGAATATGACCGAAGGATCATTTGCCGGTTGGGTCGGCAGTTTCTTAGTGGGCGGTGTCTTAGTGGTTGTATGGGACAAAAGAAGAAAAGCAACGCAAAAAAATAATTGAATGAAAGTAGGAATAAAGAATGAAATTTATCCGTTTAGCAACTGTGGCTGCATTATCAACAACGATCTTTGCTGGAGGCGTACAAGCTTTCGCTGAAGAAGCAGATCAAGAGAAAGAAACACAAGAAGTCCGCAAAACCACGACTGATGGTCAAATCACCTTTACACCAGGGAATGACGATACGATCGTTGACCCTGGAGATGAGGGTCCAGATGTTGAAATTCCGCCAGTCACGGGTCCTGATGGAGAAAATAAAGGACCTTTAACGATCGCCACTGTGCCAACGATGAACTTCGGCTCACAAATTATCTCGACTACAGATGAGCATTACAATATGGTCGCTGAAAGACAACAAAAAACAGGAACAACCGGTGAAGAAAATAAAGTTCCTTATGTAAGTTTGGCACAAGTCCAAGACACCCGCGGTACCAATGAAGGATGGGAATTAAGTGTAAGTTTAACAGAATTTGAAGCACCTACGGATACATTAAACAATGTATTGAAAGGCGCAAAAATCACGTTATTCGATCCAACCCTACGCTACAGTATCGATGATGCAGCTCAAGCACCGAGCATTCACGAAAGTGGATTGGAATTGATTCCGAACAATGATGCCGTACCGATCATGACGGCCGCTAACCATCAAGGTGCCGGTACCTCTACTGCTGTTTGGGGAGATCATGATGCGATCGCAAAACAAGTAGAAGACGGCAGAGAGGTTGTAGAGAATGAGGCGATTCAACTATTCGTACCAGGTACGACTGCTAAAGATGCGGTAACGTATACCTCTACCTTGACATGGGAATTGGGACAAACACCTGACAATGAATTATAAGAAGTAAACGATCCCTTTTCCATGTTCCATTAGTCACTGGCAGCGTTACAGATCTCTGTGGCGCTGCTTTTTTTAGAAAGGATTATGACAAATGAGACACAAACAAGCGATGCCAAGTAGTCTGTTGCTCCTGGCAGTACTCTTCTTTTTCTTCCCACTTTCGGCGCAAGCTGAAGAGACGGCCTTGAATACACATGTCACCCCGCTTTTCCCTGAAAGCCAAGTCGATGAAAGCAAAGGGTATTATGAGCTATTACTCGCTCCTGGTCAAAAAGAGACCTTGCAGCTGAAAGTCGGCAATTCCAGTTCAGAACCAATCAACGTTCAAGTAACACCGCATACTGCGTATACCAATACTTTAGGAAATGTCGAGTATGGCAAAGATGCCAAAGAAGCAGATCCGACCTTGGTTCATTCCTTAGATGAGCTGATGACTCCTTCGGAGGTCATTACACTCGCAGGAAAAGAAACAAAGGTCATAGACATTCCCTTACAGATGCCTAAAGACGCCTTTGAAGGGTATTTAGCTGGTGGTTTACGAATCGCCGAAATAAAAGAAGAGGAAGAAAGTGATGCCCCAGAAGGGGAAGGGGTCGCGATCAAGAATGAATTTGCCCATGTGGTCGGGGTGGTCGTCAGCAATACCCGAGACTCGGTACAACCGGAGCTGGAACTATTGGATGTGTTTGCGGATCAATTGAACTACCGCAATGTGATCAGTGCCACGCTACAAAACTTCACGCCCACCTTTGTCAATCAATTGGCGGTGGAGGCAACAGTCAAACGGGCAGGAGAGAACGACGTTCTCTATGAGGCCAGTAAAGAAATGATGCAGATGGCGCCCAATTCGAATTTTAACTTTCCGATTTCTTTAGAGGGAGATCGTTTTCGAAGTGGGAACTACGTGTTAGAACTAACCGCAAAGTCGGGAGACAATGAATGGTCTTGGACTCGTGAGTTTACGATCGATGCAGATGATGCCCGTAAGTTAAACCGAGAAGATGTCATGATCGACAACAGTCCGAATTGGTGGATGATCGGTGCGCTCATTTTGTTGACTCTATTGGTCGTGATTCTGCTTTATCTCGCTCTAAAGAAAAGAAGGCAAGAAAAAGACTAAGGAGGAATGTAGCGTGAACTTTCGCAAACAAGCTTTGGTATGTACTACACTCTTACTATTGGCACATGTGATACCATTGGGAATCACACGAGGCTATGCAGAAATGAATGAATCCATAGATGAACAGACACTCACTGATTTTCGTAGCCATATACCAGATTATGTAGCAATGAGTACCGCTGTTGCACCGGTTAAAGAAGCACCGCCAGTGGTTCAAGAGTTTTCATTTGTAGAAAAGACTTTTCAGACAGTCACGAACCAACCAGTTATTTTGCGTTTTACAAGTACTTATCCTGCAGATGAGGTTCTGGTGCGGGTACCGATGGAAGGGGAAGTACTGGCAAATCATTTTTCTGATGGAGAGTCCATCACTCACTCCCATGGAGAGTACTGGACGCTTCACACAAAAGAACGACAGACTGAATTTACACTTCCTGTGGTGTTTGCGACAGCGGGACAGTATTTTGTTACCATTGATCATGACGCAGATCATTTCTATTTAGAAGTAGAAGAAAGTACGCTGAAATCAGAAGACCAAAAATCTTCTGACTTAAAGAATCAAGAGAATACTGGCCTCGAAGAGCCGCCATCAGAAAGTCAAGATGTAGAAGTGATGAGAGATATTCCTATTGCAGTTCAACCAGTCACGGTAGCTGAGAAGAACCTATCCATCTCAGAAGAAGTCATTGCGGTAGAGGAAGAGCGTATTTTAGCAGAAATAACTGATCAAAAACGTAATACAACAGCAGATGCTAACGTAAGAAATTGGTCACAGTTTCGTTCTGCTTGGAATAATAGCGCAAGGATAGTATCTATTAGAATTGAGCAAAACGTGAGTTACTCTTCTTCAATCCTTGGGAGTTCATTGAATAAAGTCAATAATTCCATTAGATCCATTACCGGAGTGAGTAGCAATGCTATAAACATGGGTACTTCGGGAAATAGCCTACAACTTGAAGGAAATAGTCAATTAAACTTAAGAAGTCTTATAATAGAATCAGAAAATTCTGGAATGCAACCGTTGATAGAATTAGATAGATCCACTCGGCTTTCTATGTCTGATAGAGCAATTATTGTTAATAAAAGGAGTAGTCCAGCTTTATCGGCCAATGATGGATCGGCAGTATCGGTTGGAGTAAATACTGGACATATAGTTATTTACAACCAGGCTCCTATATCACCGGTTCAACTAAGCAAAAATTCCAGCTTCAACGTTATCAGAAATACTGGAAGTGGAGAGGGAACAATAGTAGTTGGAAGCAATGGTGTTTCGAGCAGTTGGATTCCTCCAATATCTTCAGATGCTAATTCTAGAATATTATTTCCTTCATCTGCACCCAATGTTATGATGGGTGGACCTATCAATGTATATCCACTAAGTAGTAATAGAATTACTAGTTATTTAACATCGTATAGTGTATCTTGGAATTCAGTTACTGCTGAAATAACCGGGGTAAATGGATCAATAGTAACCTCTAGCAACAGTGATCCCAATGATTTTTATGAACGTTATCTGACTAATTATAACTTACCTGAGTATCGGTCATTAACTATAGGAGCAACGGCTTCAGATGGATTCAATCCACCTCGTTTGTCCTATGAACTTTCTTTACAAGCAAGCCCAATCGAGGGTGGAATTCCAACGGCAGATGAGACTACGATTGTCCAAGGGGAGACGACCAAAATTCACGCAAATCCATCGGATAAATTTGATTTTGTTCGTTGGGAAATTGTTTCAGGAGTAGGGAGTAGTATCGCAGATGAAACAAATACAAATACTACTTTTACAATGGGGACTTCTGATACAGTGATACAAGCAGTCTATCAAAAGAAACAAGGGGGAGACATAACGGTTGAATATGTCGATGAAGCTCTAAAGGAACTGGCAGAACCAGAAATTATCAGCGGGCTGATTGATGAAGAATATGAGACGAAGGCCAAGGAAATTGAAGGATATACTTTAACTGAAGTGCCCAAAAATGCATCAGGAAGATTTACCGAAGAGGCCCAGACTGTTACTTATGTATATACTAAAGATACTCTAGATCCTGTGTTACCAGTCGATCCATTGGCACCTGACCAAGAAGTGGATCCGGAAAATCCTCCAGAACTTCCTGAAGACCAAGGGGCACTGAGTATTGATTTTGCCTCACGTTTTTCATTTGGAAATCAAGGCATTTCTGCGCAGACCAAGCGCTATTTTGCCCAACCGCAACGCTTGTTGAATGCTGACGGAACCGTCAATGACGCCGAAGAACGACCAAATTATATCCAAGTCAGTGATCGTCGCCCAGAAGAAGAGCGCCACGGCTGGCAATTAGCAGTCACACAAAATAGTCAGTTTACGGATCCCCAAAACAATCAACTTAGAGGCGCACGTCTGTTGCTTAATAACCAACAATTTGCGTCTGTCCAAGAATCCAACGAACCGATGCTTCAAAATCAAGACGGCGTGGTCTTGATCCCAGAGGAAAAGACGCCCCTTGTGCGTGCACGAGACGGGCAAGGTACAGGAACGTGGGTCTATCGTTTTGGTGATGGAGAAAGTGCAGGTGAAAGTGTTGCTCTTGAAGTGCCGCCAACGGCGGATCCAAGAACAACCACCTATCAAACGACCCTCACCTGGGAATTAAGTGCTGTCCCTGACAATTAGCCGAAAAAGAAAAGGGCCGCGGCTCTTTTCTTTTTCTTCACAGAAAGGAAAGAAAAAACGATGCAGGCGTTATTTCATCAGTTGGTCTTTACGGCCAAAACTAAGCGCTGGTTGACCTTGTTGGAA